>Ga0315336_1001138_pt1 | contig 56376 bp, 51 predicted proteins | sample ASW5metaG_FD_204512 | JGI IMG/M metagenome (GOLD analysis project Ga0315336, IMG submission 204512) | Ammonia-oxidizing marine archaeal communities from Monterey Bay, California, United States - ASW #5 | ecosystem: Environmental > Aquatic > Marine > Intertidal zone | place: USA: California...
CTCCGCCGGAATCCGGTTTCCCACGTGATGCCGGTGCTTTTGCTGCTGCCGGTGTTTACGATTTTCTTTGCTGTCATCATGCTGGGTGAGCGGCCAAGTCCAGGCGTGCTCCTTGGCGGGGTCATTGTCCTGATTGGCGTTGCCATGATTGTGTTTGCCAGACCCATCTTGCCAGCGACATCAAAGACATAGCGGAACTGTCCTCATGCCCTCCCCGACTGTGGTTGATGTCTGGCATCTTTCTCTCGCCGATCTCAGCGGCACGGCAACTCAACTGATGACTTATCTTTCCGATCCAGAAAAACAGCGCGCCGCGCGTTTTGTTTTTGAACAGGACCGCTCCCGCTTTATTGTCTGTCGCGCTCTGCTTCGTGGCGTCCTCGCAAAGACCTTGAGTCTCTCTCCGGAGACCATTCACTTCGAATACGGCGAAAAGGGTAAGCCGAACCTCCACAACAACCCCCTATTCTTTAATCTTTCCCATTCGAACGATCAAGCCTGCATCGTCACCTGTCGCGATACCGCCGTGGGGGTTGACGTGGAGCGTATTCGGCCGCCGGCGCGCCACACCTGGGTAGACCTCGCCCAGAGATTTTTCTCCCCCGCCGAGATCGCAGAACTTAACGCCCTGCCGAGTCCACAGCAGTCCGATGCGTTTTTCGCCTGCTGGACCCGCAAGGAGGCATACCTCAAACTGCACGGCCTGGGTCTTGCTTTGCCACTGAACCAGTTTTCCGTGAGCGTCAGTCCTGCTACGCCCGCGAGACTCCGTGCCACTGAATGGAACCCGGAGGATGTGAATAAAACCTCTCTTCACGATCTGACTGCTCCCACCGAGTACCACGCCTGTCTGGCGATCGCTTCGACCGCGCCGGTTGCCCTGAACACCATTTCAATCGACGCTCTGGAATCACTTCCCTTTTTCAAAGCGGTCTAGTCGGCGCACAAGCCGTTAAAATACATTCATGAAATACGACAATATCCTGCAGACCATCGGACACACCCCGACGGTTCAACTGCATCACTTCGACACCGGCAGGGCCCGTTCCCTGTGGGTAAAACTCGAGAGCTTTAACCCCGGCGGCTCAGTCAAGGACCGGCCTGCGTTAAACATGATTGAGGATGCCGAGGCCCGAGGTGTTCTAAAGCCTGGTGATACGCTTGTCGAACCGACATCGGGCAATACGGGAATCGGACTTGCCATGGTCGCCGCCGTAAAAGGCTACCCGGCGACCTTTGTCATGTCGGCCGATATGAGTGAGGAGCGCAAGGCTATTCTTCGGGCCTTTGGTGCCGAAGTGGTGTTAACCCCGGCTGAAAAGGGTACGGTTGGCGCCATTGAAGAGGCCCGCCGCCTGGAAAAAGAAAAAGGCTATTTCTTCGTCGGACAGCACTATAACCCTGCCAATCCGCTGGCCCATCACCAGACTGCGAAGGAGATTATCGAGGACTTTGGCACCGATCTTGGGGCCGTTATCTGTACAACCGGGACCGGCGGCACCATCAGCGGGTTGTCTTCCGTACTGCGCAAGTCCATTCCAGACATCGCGATTGTCGCAACCGAACCAGAAAACTCGCCGATCCTGTCCAAAGGTATCGCCTGCAAGCACCGCATCATGGGTACCGCACCGGGATTTATCCCCGACACGCTCGATCAGAAGGCCTACGACCATGTCATCCCGGTCAATGCAGATCACGCCATAGGCGTGGCGCGACAATTGGCGCAGCACGAGGGCATCTTCTGCGGCATCTCCTGCGGAGCCGCAGTGGTCGGCATGCTGGAATACGCCGGACGCGATGAGGCAATAGACCAGCAGCTCCTTGCGATCCTGGCGGATACCGGCGAGCGCTATCTCAGCACAGAACTTTGGACCTGCACATGACTTATATCGTGCACGTAACGGCTGTCGTAGAAGGCGATCTTGACCGCATCGAGCAACTCATTAACGAATATCGCTACACGTGTCTTGAGAATCAGCCCGGAATGAAGCAGTTTTTCGTCTGCAGGGCCGCCGACAATCCCAACGTATTTCTCTATACCCAGATTTTTGCCGATTCGGATGCGCACCGGGCACATATCGAAGGCAACGATCCGAAAGACTTTTTCGTCAAGATGGAGGAAGAGGGATTCCAGTTTCACGGACGCTGGATGGCGGGAAAAGAGGTGGACTCCATTCCCGAAGGTCAGTGGTTGAACTGACCCGGGGTAACCGACCGCTTCAGGAGGCCGCCCTGGGGTATCCGTTTTCTGCAAACACCTTGGCGACATCGCCTCGGGTGAGCAATTCCTGGTAATTGCGTTGGATATTGGACCAGTTGTCCTGCTGCTCGGCGCCTGCCCCGATATCCGGATCCCAGCCAAGTACCATGTTGAGGTAGATATCCGCGGTACTCAAAGTATTGCCCAGAAAAAATGGACCGTCGTGTTTTCCCAAGCCAGCCTCGATAATCCCCAGAATCTGGGTGAGTCTTGCGGCTGCCGATTCCGACACCGCGGAAGTATCAGAATCGGTGGTGTAGCCCGCGCTGTAACGTTTCAGTAGCATGGTTTCCTGTAGCGTATTCGTGAGATAGGCCATCCACTGCAGATACAGCCAACGCCTGGGGTCATCCATCGGCGGCGACATCCGCGCCTCTGGATACTTATCTGCCAGATATATGGAGATCGCTGCCGACTCCATCATGGCTTCATCACCCATGACGAGCGTTGGAATACGTCCATGCGGATTCAGCTTGAGATACTCCGGATCTCGATCAACATCATCCGAAATATCCACAGGAATGAACTCATATGACGCGCCAGACGCCTCAAGCACGCAGTGCGGCGCAAGGCTTGCTGCGCCGAGGCTTCCATACAGTTTGTACACGATAGGTCTCCGGATAAAAGGCTGACGGGTATCGCTTTTACGCCCGTCGGCAAGGATTCTGAGTGGTCGAGTTCAGCCCGAAAGATGGGAGCCGGTCAGGGCCCGCTTTATAAACTGTCCGCCCTTTTCGATTTTCTGCTCATTGTTTTCGATAATGACACGGCCACGGCTCAACACCGTCTCGGTGAATCCCTTAACCTCGAAACCTTCATACGCGGAGTAATCCACCCGCATGTGGTGCGTGCAGGAATTATTGACACTGATGGTTTCGGTTCGCTCCGGATCGAAGATGACGATGTCGGCGTCCGTGCCCACGGCGATGGTGCCCTTCTTGGGAAAGAGTCCAAAGGCCTTGGCCGCTGCTGTTGAGGTGACCTCAACAAAGCGGTTGAGATCCATCCGCCCCTTTACCACGCCGCCGTTGTAAATCAGGCTCATCCGGTTCTCGACGCCAGGCGCCCCGTTTGGAATCTTGGTGAAGGAATCGAGTCCCAACTCTTTTTGATCCTTAAAACAGAACGGGCAATGATCCGTTGCGATTGTCTCAAGGTCGCGGAACTTCAGCCCTTGCCAGAGCTCGTCCTGATTCCATTTCTCCCGAAGCGCCGGTGTCATGACCCATTTGGCCCCTTCGAAGCCTTCTTTCTCGTAGTAGCTCTTATCAAGGAACAGATACTGTGGACAGGTTTCCGCAATCACATCGACCCCCCGCTGTCGGGCACGCTTAACCTCTTCCAGTGCATCCGAACAAGAAAGATGCACGATATAGAGCGGCACCTTGGCAACTTCTGCGATTGCGATGGATCTATATACCCCTTCGGCTTCCATCCGGGTCGGCCTTGTCAGGCCGTGGTACTTGGGCTCGGTATGTCCATCTGCCAACGCCTCCTTGATGATCTCATCAATCACGATACCGTTTTCCGCATGCATGCAGATGCGAGTGCCGTTCTCACCCGCTTGCCGGAAAGTGCGATAAAGCGTGCCGTCGTCTACATAGAGCACACCGGGGTAAGCCATGAACAGCTTATAGGATGTCACGCCTTCGTCTGCCAGTTTCTGCATCTCTGGAAGGCGTGAATCCGGCATATCGGTGATGATCATATGGAAGGCATAGTCAATCAGCGCTTTGCCATCTGCCTTCTGGTGCCAAGTATCAAGTCCTTCGAGCGTTGAGCCACCTTTGTTCTGAATCGCAAAGTCAATCACACAGGTCGTACCGCCGAATGCTGCAGCCCGCGGACCGGATTCAAAATCGTCTGCACTCCTCGTGCCTCCAAAAGGCATATCAAAATGCGTATGCGGATCGATGCCGCCGGGGATGACCAACCGGTCGCTCGCATCGATCACCTTGGCCGCTTCTATCTGCAGGTCCTTACCGATCATGGATATCTTTTCATTTTCGATATAGATATCCGCGTGGTAATCATCTACCGCGGTCACGATCCGGCCGTTCTTAATCAGTACGCTCATGGTCTTTTCTCTGCTATATAAGGTGGCACGACTGAAGCAGCCATGATACGGACACTATCTGACCAAAATCAAGCGTTAAGGGAAGCATTTAGACCCAGCATCTAAATCCTTTAGACTCGGGACTAGCACCCTTGGCGCATCCGACTTGTCGAACGGGCAAGCCGGCTGTCGCAAAACCGGTCATCTTGCAGCATGGAGATCACGATAAAAGGCGTTATCGGTGCCGAGGTATCAGGTGTCAGTCTGGCTCAGGAACCTGGCCCGCCGCAGGTACGGGAAATCAAACGCTTACTGGAAAGGTATGGCGTTCTTATCTTCAAGGATCAGACGATCGCGCCAGGGCAGCAGGTGGCGTTCACTCGCAAGTTTGGCTCCCTGGCCCGCTCTCCCCGGGTGGATGGCCGTGTTCCGGGTTATCCGGATGTCTTCGCTGTGGGCAACTCGGGCGGAAACCGGATACTGTTCTGCCCGGAAACCCCCGACGGTCCCCTGGACTGGCATACCGACCAGATCCACCGCAAAACCCCCTGCCACACCACACTGCTTTACGCCCTTCAAGTACCGCCAACAGGTGGAGATACTCTCTTTGCCTGCACGTATTCCGCCTACGATCACCTTGACCCAGAGCGCAAAGCGGTCTGTGACCAGTTGACCGCGGCGCACTCGCCGCTTGGCCTGATGCAGTATCTCTCCGGGCAGAGTCACGAAGGGAGTGAGGACCAGTCGTATGACGAATTCAACGATGCGACCCGCTGGCCGCTGGTCCGCCACCATCCGCTCACGGGCCGGCCCGCGCTTTATTTCGGCTCGCACGTCACGGTCGGTATCGAGGGCTGGCCTCGGGCAAAAGCCCGTGAATTGATAGAAGATCTTACGGCCCACACCACACAACCACAGTTCCAATACCGGCACCGGTGGCAGGCGGGCGACGCCGTTTTTATCGATAACCGGCGGGTCCTGCATGCTGGCACCTATTACGACATGGACCGTTACGAGCGACTGCTGCACAGGACCATGACAGCAGAGACCGAGCCGCTAGTTTAACCCCAGAAATTTCCCAAAGCCGGGACAACCGGATCAACGCGGCATTGTTGTCCAGTCGGTCTTGGTAATCTGGAAACCCGGGCAGGTCTCCCGATAGGCGCGCCGATCGCCCGTGCTTACGAATCCAGCCCGCTCCAGAACCCGCCGTGAAGCTGTGTTCCGCGGGTCAATCACGGCAACGATCTCTTTGTAACCTGAAAGGGAAAAGGCAAACTCCAGCAAACATGATACTGCCTCCGATCCGTAGCCCTGACGCCACTCGCATTTTCTTAAAAAGTAGCCAATCTCAATGTCACCCTCCGGCATCTCTCCCATACGCACCAATTTCCAGTCAGTGTCTTCGAGCTCTACCGGCAACGGCAGGAGGGCAATAGTACCGATAGGTTCCTTGGTCTGTGCTTTACAGATACACCAGACCCCAATCGATCCATCTGCGCCCCGCCGGATGGAACTTGCCATTTCCGTTTGGATCTTTTCGCTTCTTACGAGACCGCCCGCATACTCCATCACTTCAGGATCGGTAAAAAGTTCAAGGACCAGATCGACATCACTTTCTTGCAACGGTCGCAAGTGCAACCGAGGCGAAGAAAGTATCAGGGATTGTCCAGGCAGAGCGAGCATCATTACCTTTCAACAGGCCGCATGTTTGAGTATCCAGGTTCTCTTATCCTGGGGAAGCATTCCATGACACCGGTATGAGAACGGTTAGCCCTGCGCTACGCCCCAGATTTCAATCGTCGAATCGGCATCCTGCATATGATCCACCGGAATCAGGCTCAACGGCGGCAACACGCCTCCGCAGTAATCCGAGAGCAGCGCCACCAGTGCATTGGTCTCGTCCTGATCGGGTAGACGTCGGTAGTAACAGACCAGAAGTTTGAGATCCGAAGGAGACCTTCCGAAGGGTCGAAGCAGGTCACTGATATAACTCATGGTGAAGCGCGCTTGGGGCAGCAGCTGGCCCGGATGTACCCGCTTACCGGTATTGGAAAACGGCTGCGCCGGTACCTGCCCGCCCAGCCAGATCGTGTCACGCAGCTTCTGAGCCTGGCGGTAAGGAAGCTCGGCCGGCCAGTCCCAGACCCGATCAGGCCAGGCGTCTTCTCTCGGGATGTATTTATCGTAACTGTTACGCCGCTCCCGCATGGCCAGCACGCCAACACGGGTCATGGTCTGATCGTGTTCTCCAAGATGGCAAGGAATCACCGTTGCCGGTGGCCCGGGTTCCGCAAAGTACGATGCCCGCGCCTTAGCGAGCGGGGTCCATTGTTCCCGGGTGGTGCCTCGGTAGTAGCCTTCGAGTTTGACCGCATCCTGAAGTGTGGCACCGACTGCCTTCAGGCTGGCGTTGAGAGAATTCATGATGGCATGTGACTGCCCCGCCCCATCAAGACTGTCGTCATAGTTCTCCAAACAATGAGCCGCTGTCCGGTTGGCAGTCGCAATAAACTCACCCGCGCGAAGTGCGGTCGTGACCATCAGTCTATCTTTTGTATCAACGCCGGCGATTTTGAGTGCACCCTCCTCAACCCGGTACGGTTTATCGCGCCAGCCCCGCTTGGCGATCGCCTGGAGCTGAATCTTTTGGCCTTCAAATGGCTGCATTTCAACAGGAACCACCGAGATCACTGCGGCCGGATCGCTAGGCAAAGCATCGAGCAGCATCCGCACCGCTGCACCCTCATCGACTTGTGGAGATAACTCAACGAAGGCCTTAATGCGAACGACATCAGCCAGTGAACAATTCTCCTGGCTCAATGCCAGTTCAACATTCTCAACCGCGCCTTTGATTTGTGACCCAAGATCGCCCGGGCTGCGAATCTCGCCCTGGGTATCAAAGTCACCGGCGCCGCCAACAAAAGAAATCGAGGCCGCCGAGGCCGACACCTCGTGGGTGCCTTCAAAAGGTAAAGACCAAGTCAGTGGTTTGTCAGTCATATCCCGTCACGGGTCAAAAAAGAACAAACCAGTATGGTACAGAAGGTCCGCCCACCCTGCCATTCCGCCGGATGGGCGGCCGCGCTAGCCAGGGACCGGGGTCAACGCTGAGCCAGGGGTACGCCCTCGAGAACAGACACCCGTGACAACAACAGGCTCAACTCACTGTCGATTCTGGATTTGAGTTCGCGGTTTTCCTGCTGAAGCGATTCAATCTGCCCCTGCTGTTCCTTGATGGCCTCGACCAGCACAGCGGTTAACCTCGAATACGCTATCGCCTTGAAGCCGTTGGCATCTTCTGCAACGAGCTGGGGGAAGATCTGCTCTACGTCCTGAGCGATAAGACCGATATCCTGTTTATCCTCATCTTCATTCCAGCGGTAGCTTTTGCCCTGCAGCTGGAGAACGGATGACAGTGCATCGTTTATTGGCCGGATGTCATTTTTTAGCCGCTCATCAGAGGTAGTGTTGAAACTCTGGGCGGTAGCAGATTTCTTAACTTTTAGGTGGTCGTTGGTGAAGATGGTCTTATTGACGAATAGGGATCCGAAAGTCCTTAATCCCGTTTTCACGGTAACACTACCATTTAAGTCAATGGTTTTTTGGGCGAAATCCCCGGTAATCAGCTCATTTTCTGGATTCATACCGTTAGCAATGATCAGTTTATTGTTGACATTTTTTTTGGTGAATGAGAACCCTGCTTGCTTTCCAATGAACACATTCAAGTCGCCGACTTGGTTGTTACCAGCATAAAACCCGATCGCGGTATTACTATGTCCGATTGTCAAACCGATCAGAGCACCCCGTCCCACTGCGGTGTTGTTAATACCTGACACGTTGGACATCATTGAGAGGTGTCCAATCGCGACGTTGTCTTTGCCGCCCGTGTTTTGTTGAAGTGCCGAATTTCCAACGGCTACGTTATTGTTCCCAACTGTATTTTTCGTTAAAGCACCGTCACCGATAGCTGTATTGAACTGACCGCTAAGGTTTTGCGTTAGACTAGCGACTCCCACAGCAGTGTTATAAGAGCCGGTCGTGTTCTCTCGAAGAGCGCTTGCACCAAGGGCGGTGTTCTGCATTCCGTCACTGTTTTTTTCAAGCGCGAATGCTCCAAGTGCGGAGTTGTGATGTTTTACGAGCGGATTCAATGCATTCGCACCAACACTAGTGTTCATATAGGGCTGCCCACTCTGGACAGGGTCAAACCCTATCGACTCACCGAGACTGAGGTTGGTTAACGTCTGATCGCCATGTATCTCCTCCGCCATCACTGGCATTACTACAGCTTGTATCGCAGCTCCGATAACAACCCCCTTAAGACCGATCTTTAACTTACTGTTCATCCGACACCTCCTAGTAGGTGTAACTGATAATTCCTGCTTAACTAAAAACCATTCTAGGCGTTTTTCCGGCAGGCAATTGTGTGCCGGGTCACCTTTATCAGGAGTTACTCAGGTCTTCTGTTAACGCCAACTTGACTGTATTACTCCCGTTTTTGACGTTTTCAGAATACCTCTTTCCTGCGCGCGACCTGTCTTTCGAATTTCTGTTGTCTGGTGTGGGAAAGCCACTTAGCCTTCGCCCTCGCCCTCGCGTCGTGGAGTCCTTGCAGTGCCCGGAATCAACCAGGAGAACCGGCCCTTTGTGGGCATCCTCGCATTGCTCGTGGGTCTTTTTGTCTTCTCGCTACAGGACGTCATTATCAAACTCTTCAGTAAAGAATATTCAATCCTTCAGATCGTGATTGTACGTAGTGTGATCGCCCTGTTGCTGATTGGAACCATCGTCTCAATTCGACTGGGCCGCAATGGCTTTCGCGTCTATCAGCCCTTTAAGATCCTGGTCAAGGGCGTACTGGCTTTTCTCTCCTATCTGGCGTACTACCTTTCTATTGCATCACTACCATTGATCGATGCCGTCACAATTGCCTTCACCGCCCCGATTATGGTGGTGGTACTCTCATCGCTCCTGGTAAAAGAACCAGTCGGGGTTCAGCGCTGGCTTGCAACGCTGGTAGGCTTTGTAGGGGTATTTATCGCTGTTGGCTTTGATGGGCGCTTTGCCAATATTGCAATTGCATTGGCCTTCCTGGCGGCGCTGACTTATGCACTTAACAGCGTCATGGCACGTTATATCAGTTCAGAAGACAGCCCCTGGACAGTGACTTTCTATTTCACGCTGGCCCATTCTCTCAGCGGAGCGATTGCTTGTCTGATCGTGCTGACGACGGTGACGGCAGAGGCGGTCGAGCATCCTTCTTTTGCATTTCTCCTGCGGGAATGGGTGCGTCCTGATGCTACGGATCTCGCCATCATGGGATCACTCGGGGTGATCGCGACCATCGGCTTTTTCTGTCTGAATAAGGCCTACCTCAGTGCTCGTGCGGCCTCCGTCGCCCCTTTCGAGTACAGTTATATCCTCTGGGCGGTACTGTTTGGCTACCTTATCTGGGGTGATATTCCCACGGTCATGACCATTGTTGGCCTTGGAATTCTGATTGGAAGCAATATTTTCGCCCTGCGGACCGAGATACAGAACGTACAGCCCAAGACCTGAGTGCGGCTTAGGCGTGCGCCGGTCTCAAGGCATATATAGGCGGCAAAAGTCGCCACTTAAGTACCAAGATAAGCGCTCACCACCGAGGAATCCCGTCGCGCCTCGTCACCACTACCTTGCCACGTCAGATGTCCGGACTCCAGGACCGCAACCTGGTCCGCTACATCCAGGGCGCGCTGTGTGCTCTGCTCCACCAAAACGACCAGCAGACCCTGTTGCTTCAGCGTATCGATCACCTGGTAGCACTCGTCGACCATCTTCGGCATAAGGCCCAACGAGAGTTCATCCACCAACAGAATCTTCGGGCTTGCCATCATTGCCCGGGCGATGGCCAGCATCTGTTGCTCGCCACCCGACAAGGAACCAGCCAACTGCTCACGCCGCTCAGCCAATCTCGAGAAGATCTGGTAGACGTTTTCCCGGTTTGCCTCCAGCTTGTTCTTTTCAAGCGTGTGCCCGCCTACCGTCAGGTTATCGTCAACGGAGAGGTCCGGAAACACCCGCCTTCCCTCAGGAACAAGCGCGATGCCGTGCTGCAATCTTTCCTGAGCATGCCCCGCACTCACATCCTGTCCATCAACCGTAATAGAGCCCTGACGTGGTGGTAAATGTCCGGCGAGAGCCATAATGGTGGTGGTTTTTCCCGCACCATTGGCGCCGATGAGCGCAAAGACTTCTCCCGCCGGAGCATCGAACGACAAATCATGCACAGCGACGATATCCCCATATCCACACTGAATATTTTTTACACTCAGCATCAAGCCGCCCCCTCGCCCAAATAGGCCATGCGTACCTTCGGATTCGCCATAACCTCCTGTGTCGGACCGAAGTCAAGGTAGCGACCCTGATCCTGAACAAACAACTTGGGACAGATTCGGACAACCTCCCGCAGGTTATGTTCGATCAGGATGATGCTTCGCGATTCTGTGACCAAAGAAGCGATGCGGTCGGCCATCTGGGCAGCCTCGGCCTGGTTCAAACCTGCAAGAGGCTCATCGAGAAGAATCAGCCGTGGCTCCAGCGCGAGCGCGCGAGCCAGTTCGAGGCATTTGAGGTAGCCAAGGGGAACCTCCGAAGGATAATCATCGGCGGCGGCGGCAATGCCGACCAGTTCCAGTAATTCCCGTCCTCGCTGTAGTTCCGCCCTGCGATTGACCGTTGTCATCGCCTTCCACGGTGAGCCCATCCGGTGAGACCCGCACGCCAGGGCCACGTTCTCCGCGAGGGTAAAGGTGGCAAGGGGTTTAACAATCTGCTGCGCCAACGCAAGGCCGGACCGTACGCGTCGGTCGATGGCCCACGTTGTGACATCCTGTCCGTTCAGCAGGACGCGGCCGTGCGTTGGTTTGACGAGCCCGGAGATCACCCGCATCAGCGTAGTCTTGCCGGCACCATTGGGTCCGATGATCCCGACCAACTCTCCAAGATCAACCTCCAATGATAGGTCTGCAACCGCAATAACACCCCCAAACTCGACGCTGACATCTGATACGTTGAGGAACATGGCAGGCCTAATGGGACTTTCGTCGTAGGTTCTGTAGCGCGCCTGCGATACCGTTTGGAGAAAACCGCATCACTGCGAAGACCAGCAATCCGTAGATGAGTAGTTTGTAATCATCAATGAACTGAAACCATAGCGGCAGCATCGATAGCACCGCCGCGGCGAGGGCGACAGCCCACACTGAGCCGATACCTCCGATAATCACCATAGCCAGCACGGTAACGGACTCAACGAAGCCGAAGCTGTCCGGGCCGATGTAGCGGACATGATGCGCATAGAGTGCGCCCGCGACGCCTGCACCGGCCGTACCAATGACGAATGCCCAGAGCTTGAATCGGGGTACGTCGATACCCAGAATCCGTGCGGTGTCTTCATCATCAGCAATGGAGTCAAAGCCGAACCCCATCCAGGAGCGCTTTAGATAGACCGTAACCGCCGCGAATAGGCCTGCGCATGTCAGTGCCAGAACCAGAAGCCCGACCCGGCCAAAGCCAAAGGCGGGAATACCCGAGATTCCGATCTCGCCCCCAAGCCATTCCTGTTTTCTGACAAATCCCACAAACAAAAAGGCAATCCCCATTGTCGTAATTGCCAGGAAATCATGTCGTACCCGCAAGGACATCAGCCCAACCAAAAACCCGATCAGGCCTGCGACACCGGCTGCAGGGAGTAATGCGGCCAGTAGCGGCCAACCTGCTTTGGTCAGCATTGCGCCGGTATAGGCACCTATCCCGTAAAACGCGGCATGACCCAAACTGACCTGACCACAGAATCCCGTGATCACGTTTAACGAGAGCGCAAACAACACCATGATGGCCATTGTTGTCAGCAGGATGACTTCGTAAGCCATTTCTCTACCCTATCCCGCCTTAAACAGACCTTGCGGTCTGATCATGAGTGCAACTAGCAGGAACGCGAAAGCAAGAGCATCCCTGTCCAGAATATGGCCGATATAGACAGTCCCGAAAGATTCAACGATGCCTATTGCGATGGATGCCACCAGGGTGCCGCGGACACTGCCCAGCCCACCCAGCACGATAATTGCCAGCGCCTTGTAGGATGCAACCGCACCCATGGTCGGTTCGACCAGATTGGTCAGCAATACCACCATCACGCCAGCAGCCGCCGCAAGCGCGGAACCGATAAAAAAGTTGAGGTAGCGAACTCTTTCTATGTTGATCCCGAACGATGATGCGATCTGCGGATCCGTCACCGTTGCCTTCCACGCAATCCCTGTCCGGGTCCGGTTTGACAGCCAGGCCAAAATCGAGAGCATTGCAACGGCCATTCCGACAATCAGTATTCTCGAATAACTGATGAGTAATCCGCCACCCAGATCCACCTGGGTGCGAAGCGGCGGACTATCAAAGGACAGGCCATAACTTCCAAAAATAATTCTGAACAGCTCCTCGAATGCGATAAACAAACCAATCGATGCAATAAGCGCGACCAGCGGTGATCTTCCCAGCAATGGTTTGTATGCAATACGATAAATCACAATACCGAGCATCCCTACCGATACCATTGCAACAGCGAGTGCCAAGGAAAGACTTCCCGTCTGGTTTGTGACAATGACTCCGATATAGCCGCCTAGGGTGAACAACGCCGCGTGCGCGACATGCAGAATCCGAAGCAGCCCATAGATCAATGTCAATCCAAGCGCGATCAACGCATAGATTGCTCCCTGCACTATCCCCTGAAGCAGAAGGTCAAGAGCGAGCATGAAAGATCGTCTGTGAAAAAAGATATGGGGCCTGATGGCCCCATATTTATGGAAGGTAGATTACTCTTCAGGTGGCGCAAGGAGGACCGGATCAGAAATGACCGCGTAATGGTGCCAACTGCCATCACGAACGACCTGAACCTGTACCGATTTTCTCACCTCGCCGAGCTTATTGAATGAGATATTGCCAGTGGCCGCATTGATCGAGGTCGAAGCGATAGCCGCGCGCAAGGCCGCTTTATCGCTGGGATCGACCTGCTTAAGCGCTGCGGCGAGCACCAACACCGCGGTATGCGTCGAGGCACTCACCATATCTGCCGGGTATCCTGCTTTTGCCTGAAAACCCTTGATAAAGGCTTGCGCTAACGGCTCGGTGGAATCGCGGTCAAGAGAGGTCGTAATAATCACACCTTCGGCAGCAGGACCCGCGATCTTGATGAACATCTCACCGTCATACCCTTCCTGACCAACAATGGGTACGTCGATTCCCGCTTCGCGCAACTGGCTGACAAGCGGCCCGGCAGTAAAGAAGTAGCCGGAAGCATAGATGGCGTCCGGTGATTCCGCCTTGACCTTTGAAACGATTGGGCCGAATTCTCTATCCTTGATGCTGTAGTCATATTCGCCAAGGATCTCTATGCCAAAATCCGCAGCCTTTTCTTTAAAGCCTGCCTCAAGCGACTTTCCAAAGTCGTTTGCCAGGGTAATGACGGAGACGCGCTTCTTTCCCATCATCTCGCCGACTAGCTTGGCGCCGGCGCGTCCCTGCACCTCGCCCATAAACGACGTTCTAAAAACATAATCACCCGATCGGGTAATGTCAGGATGGACAGCGTATGCTGAGATATAGGGCGTGGCGTTTTCCTGATAGATGGTTGCAGCGGCCCGAGTCGCACCCGAGTAACTACCCGAGATTCCCGCTACGACTCCGTCTTGCGTGACCAGCTTGGCAGCCAGCGGAGCAGACTCTTTAGGACTCGCCTGATCGTCATAGACAACGAGCTCCAAGTCCCTTCCGTTTATTCCTCCCGCAGCGTTCACCTGTTCGACAGCCAACTCAGCACCGATTCTGGCGGATTTGCCATCTGCCGCGGCAAAACCGGTTAGAGGAACGTTGAATCCCACCTTGATGCTGTCGGCTTGCCCGGAAACTGATGCCGCAAGGGCAAATACTCCCAGAACTGCCGATGTAAAAACTTTCATGACTTTAGCCATATTTTCCTCCTGTTTTATTTACATTTTCCGCCGCCAGTTTTACACGAACAACTCCATGATAGCAATTCGGTCTTCCTGACTTTCCCACCTTCAACACCAGCGTCATATTCCCCTTACTGTGCGGCAATGCCGGGCTGTTGCTGGCGCAGGACATATTTCTGCACTTTGCCGGTCGCGGTCTTGGGCAATTCTTCAACAAAACTTACAGCCTGGGGAGTTTTGAAGTGCGCCAGTTCATCGCGGACGTGTTGTTTCAGTTCATCTTCGGTCGCTTGGGCGCCTGCCTTGAGTACAACAAAAGCATGTGGACTTTCGCCCCACTTCTCGTGCGGCATACCGACAACTGCGGTCTCCTGAACTGCCGGATGTGTTAACAGGCAACCTTCAAGTTCTACCGACGAGATGTTTTCGCCGCCGCTGATGATCACATCCTTGAAGCGGTCGCGGATCTCGACATAGCCATCGGGATGCACGACTGCAGCATCTCCCGAGTGGAACCAGCCGTCTTTAATCGCCGCAGCAGTCGCTTCAGGATCGTTGTAATAACCTGCCATCACCACATTTCCGCGCACCGTGATCTCTCCCAGTGTATTCCCGTCTGCAGGCACCTCAGCGCCGTTTTCGTCGACAATGCGGACTTCTCCCGAGCTCACCAACTCGACCCCTTGCCGGGCTTTGATTTTTGACCTTTCCTCAATGGAAAGCGCCTGATGCTCCGGTCTTGGCTCGCAGACCGTGATGAGAGGCGCCGTCTCAGTCAGACCATAAACGTGCGTCAACTCCCAGCCCAGGTCCTTTTCTACGAGTTCTATCGTCGCCGCCGCCGGCGGTGCTCCGGCGGTAAAAAGGCGCACACCTGTCGGGGCGCCCTCACTTAACGCTTTTGGTGCATTGGCGATACTGATCAGCACCGTCGGGGCTGCGCAGAACATCGTGATCTCTTCTTCTTTAATCAACTGGTAGATCGCGGCCGGCTCAACCTTTCGCAGACAGACGTGGGTCATTCCGCGGGCGGTATTGATCCAGGTAAATGTCCAGCCGTTGGCATGAAACATCGGCAGAGTCCAAAGGTAGCGATCTGCCGGACTCAGATGATGCTGCGCCAGGGTGCCCATGATGTTGATATACGCATTGCGATGCGTAATCATGACGCCTTTGGGCCGCGCCGTGGTTCCGCTGGTGTAATTGATCGTGATGAGGTCCGACTCGTTGATCTCTACCGGCTCAAACTCCGGGCCATGGGAAGCCAGAGCCTGCTCATAATCGAGCCAGCCATCACCCGAGCCCTCGAGCGCGACGAACACCTCGGCTGCCGGAATCTGATCCCTGATCGAATCAATTGCCCCGATATGATCAGGGTGAACACAGACAGCTTTTGCCCCGCAGTGATTGATGATGTAGGCAAAGTCTTCCGGTTTGAGTCGGAAATTGACCGGCACCAGTACCGCACCGATCTGTGGCACTGCATAGTAGGCTTCCAGATGGGCATGGGTATTGGGTGCAATATAGGCAACACGTTCGCCCTGACCGATACCGAGCGACTGAAGTGCCGTTGACCACCGGTCACACCGCTCGAGGAACTCACCGAAGGTAAATCTCAGCTCACCATCAACCACGCCTTCTCGGTCACGATACAAGCGCCGTGCGCGGCGGGCGAATTCCATCGGGCTTAAGGGTGTCTCCATATCTCCTCCGGACCGCAGAAAATAATCTTAGTGGTAATGTACATGATGCGCCTGGGCAAGCGACAACTGCAAACTGGTATCTACTGGCGCCCTTTTCTGAAAAATGCACTGTAGACACTGCCTGCTAAGGTCAGCAGGGCTGCCACGATAAGCATTGCTGCGATAGGTCGGTTAAAGAACCCGGACCACTCAAAATGCAGCATCTGCATCGCCTGCGCAAAGGTCTGTTCACCGATCTTGCCGAGAATCAAGCCCAGCACAATGCCGGCTACGGAATATCCGGAGCGCCGTAGGAAAAAACCCGCAACGCCGGCAATGAACATCACCACCACATCAATTACGAGCCCTCGAACCGCATACGCCCCTACGGTCGCGAGCAGCAGAATCAAGGGCGCCAGAAACTGAAACGGAATCCGCAAAAGATTGATGATCGTCTTCGTTTCGAGGAAACCCACCAGCAGAATCGAAAGATTGGCAAAGAACATGGCGGCGAACACCACCCAGACCAATTCGGGGCTGTTCAGAAACACCAGCGGGCCGGGCTCCATGTCATGCATCTGGAAGACGCCTACCATCATCGCAGTCAGGGCACCCCCGGGAAGTCCCAGTGCCAACAACGGAATCATGGCCGCGCCGGTAGCGGCGTTGTTGGCCGTCTCTGATGAGATCACGCCCTCGAGCTTGCCAGTGCCAAACTCACTACGGTTTTTCGACCACCTGACTGCCTCGTTGTAGCCCATAAATGCCGCCAGTGTGGCACCGATACCGGGCAGGATGCCGCAGAAAAACCCAATGACGATAGAGCGGACAACGGCGAACTTGTGTGCAATCAATTCTGTGATCGTCGGGAAGTTGACGCTGAGCTTGGGTGCCTCATAGACCCCTGTGGCCTTTTTTTCCGCCTGGACAAAGATCTCGGAAACCGCAAAAAAGCCCAGAATCGTGGGTATGAAATGAATTCCGGCAAGCAGGTACGGCATGTTGAAGTCGTATCGCTCGATGCCACCTACGGGGTCCATTCCCACCACCGCAATCATCAGCCCAAGCAGGATAGACAACCAGCCCTTCCAGAGTGTTTTGGCGCCCACGGTCGCCGCAACCGCGAGACCAAAGAATACCAACGCGAAAATCTCGGGCGGGCCAAAGGCGGAAATGGCCCAGTTGGCAATCGGCGCGGTGGCCGCCATCATGATGATGGCCGACACCGTGCCGCCGATCGCTGAACACATCACCGCAGCCCCGACGGCTTTACCGGCCTCGCCCTTGCGGGTCATGGGGTAGCCATCAAACGCGGTTGGCGCGTTTTCGGGAGCGCCCGGAATGTTGAAAAGAATTGCGGTGATCGCCCCGCCGTACACACCGGTGCAGTAGATTACCGAGAACAGCATGATGCCGTGCTCAGCAGACAGGTGTGCTGTAAAGGGCAGCAGGATCGCCGCCAGGGTCAGCATGCTGACGCCCGGAATCGCACCAAACAGCATCCCGCCGACCACGCCGCCAAAAAATATCAGAATCCCCAACGGATCACTAAAAAGCGTTACCGTTCCGGTGATGAAATTGCCAAATGGGTCCACTTTGAGTTACGTCCTCAGCACTATTGGATCAAGGTCACCAGCCAGTGACTCAGGTCATAGAACGGGCTGATGTTTCCGGTAGGAAGACCCACATACAAAAGACTGACAAAGGTCAGCAACAGCACACCCATAATAAGCACGACGGTAAGCGCAATCCACTGTGGGCGGCGCTCGCCCATGAGTAGCGTTACACCCACGATAAAGAGCGGTGCCATCGCATAAAAGCCCATATCCTCAAGAAGCGCAGCGAAAAACAGCGGTAAGGTCAGAATCGCCCCGACGTGATTGCCCCGTGCCAGATAAAGATACGCCGCCAGCAGCAAAGGAGCCGCCACCAGCTTGACCGTGTGCACGCCCTCTTTGTCCAGCGTCAGGAAAATTCCGGTGAGATCGTGCGCGCGCATGTACAAAAACGGCAGAACCAGCAGGCAGAACGTCGAGAAGTACCAGCGGAAATGGGAATGACCCGATTGGCGTGCAGCCTCTTCCGCGCCATCGTCAGATGCTGCGCCCACGGTTCCGGAGGTGGATTTGTCTCCGGCAAAAAACTGATAGGCGAGCTGCCCTAACCCCGCGACCGCGATCAGCAGGATCAGCGCCCGCGGCCAGCCTGTAGCGCCAAACTTGTAGATCTCGATACCGCGGTCGAACGCAAAGGATTCAACGTAAAGAAAGGCCGCCAGCGTTAGCCAGATAGCCGCTTCGCAGATATGGCCTAGACGCAGTTTTCCCATGAGTGACTGCTACGCAGAAAGATTATAAAAAAATATCACACGGCCAGAAGCAGTACAAGACTGCTCCCGGCCATGTGACAGGCCCTAGGACAGGAGAGAGTCTACTTAACCTCCATTCCCAGTTGTTTGTAGACGTCGCGATATTGCGCAATCGTCGCCGTAATCAACTCACGGGCACCATCGGTATCACGGAAGCTTTCAATCAGGTTCATGTACTTGCTTTCGTTGAAGTCCTGATAACTCTTTACACAAAAGGCCTTCTGGAATGCCCATTGCAGCCAGGCAACCCGATCCGCGGGTGCATCTTTGTGGACATAAAAGCCACGGAAACGAAGCAGCGGCTCGAAGTCAAAGCCGGCGTCTGTAAGGCTCGGTACATCGGCAAACGCGCTGGGACGGCTGTGAAGCAGCGTCAGAATCGGCTTGAAGGTTCCTGAATCGAGGAATTTGCGTACGTCTCCAGGCTGCTCAAAGAGTGCATCTACCTGGCCACCGGCCAGCGCGCCGTAACGGGGAGCGCCTTTGTCGAAGGAGATCTGTTGGATTGTCATCCCGGTCGAATCGGTCAGGTACTTCATGTTGATACGCTCCATGGAGCCTTCTTTCGACACGTTCGCGATCGTCGCCTTACCGTCCTGCGCCTTCACCCACGCCACGAAGGAATCCCAATCCGTATAGCGATCTTCATTGACCCGGATATAAATCTGCGAGAAGGTAATCTGCGAGATCACCAGAGGAATCAGATCTTCGGCGGGGTTGGGACGGCCTGAGTCCAGCGCATGGGCACTGGAGGCGTCATCGATATGCTCAAGCACGGTATAGCCATTGGCCGGCGTTGCAAGGTACGCGGTCATACCGACCGTGCCCGAACCACCCGGCTTGTGATCACGGTTGATGGCCACATCGGTCAATTCGGTCACGGCCTGCGCCATCGCCTGGGCGATCTGGCCCGATCCACCGGCAGGGCCATAGGGGACGACCATGCCCAATGCACGCTCCGGGAATCCACCCGGACGATCCATAGAACCTGGCAGTCCATCCGTCGCACATCCGGCAAACGCCGTACCAGCCGAAAGGGTTATTGCGGCAATAACAGAGCCGACCGAAATCAGCAATTTGTTCGTCTCCATGATTAGTTACCTCCTCCTGATTGGGTTTACACAATACTAAGGGTCATGAGCCCTGATGTAGTATCCCAGTGCTTTGGGCACCAGTTTTATACCAATACCCGCCAAAGCATGGCGCCTCCCGAAAGCAACAGTACAGCCAGCACCAATTTCTGGAAGCGCTCGTCACTAACCTGTTTTCGAAGTACTTCGCCGACCACGAGCCCAACCACCACCGGGATCGTCGCCAGCGCGGACAGCACAACGAGCCGCTGGTCCAGGATACCGAACCACAACAGCATTAGGACCCATGGAACGACACAAGCGATGTAAAGAAAACTGATTGCTGCGACAAAACGCTCCTTATCCAGGTCCGGAATTGAGACCAGGTAGATAATCAGCATAGGTCCAAACATGGACGACAGACCGCCGACAATACCGCTTGCCAGTCCGAACACCACCCCCGCCGGTTTTTCCAATGCGGGTTTCAGGTTTAACCGGTAGGACGAACTCTGAAGAACCGCTGAGGCAATTACCACCGCGCCGACAATGAGCAACAGCACACGCTCATTGATGGTCGCCAGAATTGCAACTCCAGCGTAGGTGCCGATCAGAATCGCAAAAAAGGAAGGCCAGAACCGTGACGCGGCGGGACGCAACCGTCCCGCCCTAAATGCCTGCCAGACGTTAGCGACAACGACCGGTATCGCCATCAGAATGACAGCCATTTGTGCCGGCAGGACCAGCGCCATTAACGGAACCGGCAGAAGCGGCGTGCCTACGCCCAGCGCACCTTTGATCAAACCTCCACAGAAAAGCGCAAAGGTGCACCAAGCAACAACAAGAAGATCAAGCTCGCCCAATTTGCTGTTTCACTGACCTGGGGCTATCACCCCAGCATCCCGGCCAGGACCTGTGCCACATGTCTGGCATCACGATGGCTGAGGTCTTTAATCTGGTGTCGACAACTAAATCCATCCGCCACGACCCAGTCATTGCTTTCAGTTTTGCGAATCGCCGGAAGCAAACCGAGCTCGGCCATGTCGACAGAGACATCATAGGTCTCACGCTGATAGCCGAAGGCGCCGGCCATGCCACAGCAACCCGCAGGAATGGCCTCCACCGATAATCCGGACACCTGTTCCAGTATTTGATGCACAGCACCGTGCGCATTGAACGCTTTTTGATGGCAGTGACCGTGCACAAAAGCCTTCTGCCCGGGCGCTGATTGCAATTTGAGTTCAGAGAAACCCTTGTGTCCATCACCCGATAGGAATTGCTCAAACATCTGCGCCTGATCCGCCAACTGCTTTGCATCTTCCCTGGTCAACAGGCTCACAAATTCGTCCTTGAAAGTAAAAAGACAGGAGGGCTCAAGTCCCACCACGGGCATTCCTTGGTCGAGATACGGCTTGATAGCGTTAAGCGTTCGCTGTGCTTCCTGCTTCGCCCTCTGCACCATTCCTGAAGCAAGATAGGTCCGCCCACAGCAAAGGGGCCGCGTACCCGCTTGCCCTGCCTCGGGCAGGTGTACCCGGTACCCGGACGTGGTCAGCACCTTGACCGCGGCAGATACTACCTCAGGACTGAAATACCGGTTGAAGGTATCGACAAAGAGCGCCAACTCGCCATGCCGATTCTCACCCAGCGGGCGAGCCCTATCTGTAAAGGGCTGACCAGCCCAGTGCGGCAGTTGACGTTCGGCACTGAGACCAAAAAAGCGCTCGCCAAGATCACTCAACAGGCGGCTGCGATTTCGAAGGTTCGCAAGTCCGGGCACTCGGCTCAGCCAGGGCGCATATCTTGGAAGCTCACCGATAAGCCGTTCACGCGCGGGAACCCCGTGGCGGGAATGATAGTGATGCAAAAACTCGATCTTCATTTTTGCCATATCCACCCCCGTGGGACATTCGCGGCGGCACCCCTTGCAGCTGACGCACAACTGCAAAGAATCGAACATCTCGCGGGAAGTGAAGGCCTCTTCTCCCAACTGACCCGACAGGGCAAGACGCAGGCTGTTGGCGCGACCTCGGGTGAGATGCTTTTCCTGCTGGGTCACGCGATACGACGGGCACATCACATTGGTGTCCCATTTACGGCACGCACCATTGTTGTTGCACATCTCGACAGCACCTGGAAGACCTCCCCATGCAGACCAGTCCAGAGCGGTATCGAGGTCCTGGGTGCGATAGCCCGGCTTAAACCGGAAGAGGCGCCTGTCATCCATCCTGGAGGGGCTGACGATCTTGCCCGGATTCAGTATCCCGTCCGGATCAAACAAACGCTTGACCTTGGCGAAGGTGTCAACCATTTGCTTGCCGAACATCGCTTCATGGAATTCAGAACGGACGAGTCCATCGCCATGCTCTCCAGAGTGGGAACCCTTGTATTCGCGAACCATGGCAAAGGCTTCTTCGGCAATAGCCCGCATCTTCTTTACATCGACTTCCTGCTTGAGGTTGAGCACCGGCCTCACGTGAAGGCAGCCGACCGATGCATGGGCATACCAGGTACCGGATGTACCGTGCCTCCTGAAAAGCTCTGTCAGGCGGCGGGTGTATTCCGCCAGGTCTTCAAGCCGCACGGCACAGTCCTCGATAAAGGAAATCGGCTTGCCGTCCCCTTTCATCGACATCATGATGTTGAGCCCAGCCTTTCGTACCTCCCAGATCTCTTTCTGCGTTTCCGGATCCACGGCATCGATCACCGCACCGGCAAACCCGAGATCTTCCATTAGCTCGTGAAGTCGCTTGAGAGTGGTCAACTGCGCGTCCCGCGATTCACCAGCGAACTCGACGAGCAACAGCGCCGCTGGCTGCCCTTTGACGCAACGGTCAATGACCGGCCGGAACATCGGGTTCTCACGGGATAGATCGATCATGGTCCGATCGATCAGTTCCACCGCACTTGGGTTTAGCGTCACCAAGTGCTGTGATGCTTCCATCGCCGCATAAAAACTTGGAAAATGACACACACCCAGTACCTTGTGCTTCGGGATGGGCACCAACCGCAGCTGGATCTCTTGCGAAAACGCAAGGGTGCCTTCCGACCCCACAAGAAGATGAGCGAGATTTACGCCCTCTGTGTTGGAGGACGGTGTCAGTGCATCGATGTTGTAACCGCCAACGCGCCTTTGCACTTTTGGGAAGCGCCGTGCAATCTCCTGTGCCTCGGAAGCACCGAGCGCAAGCAATCTCTCCGACAGGCCATCCTGGGAGTCACTCTCTGACAAAGGGCCGAAGCGGCGGCGTTCCCCGCTTGCCAGAATTGCTGCGATTTCCTGAACATTATCCCGCATGGTGCCGTAACGGATCGAACGGGCACCGCAGCTGTTGTTTCCGGTCATGCCGCCGATGGTGGCTTGACTTGCGGTCGAGACATCCACGGGAAACATCAGACCGTGCTGCGCAAGATCCCGGTTCAGCTGATCCAGAACGATGCCGGGCTCGACCGACACACTCTGGGCCGTGAGATCCAGTGCAACAACATTATTGAGATACGTGCTGTTGTCGATCACCAGCGCCTGGCCAACCGTCTGGCCGCATTGCGATGTTCCCGCCCCGCGCGGTAGCACCGCGATCTTCTCTTCTGCAGCAATCTGGATCGCCGAGATCACATCCTGCCACGTGCGCGGCACCGTGACGCCAATAGGTTCGATCTGATAAGCAGATGCATCGGTGGCATAACGGCCACGGGAGAAGGCATCAAACCAGACATCGCCCTCAATCTCGTTGCGCAGCCGAGCGGCAATGTGCGGATCGCCTGCAACCCGTGAATTATGAACTTCAGTCAATTGTTGTTCCGAGGAGGATCCGTCAAGAGATCGATCAGCCTGTCGTCGCGCCCATATCGACATCTTGATGACTCATGAGACATCTTTTCATTTTCTTGACATTACGCCAAATCGATATTCAGAATGCAATCGCACTTTCCATTTCACCAACCAAGAGTCATGCCCGGCCGCCACCTGCTGCAGATACCCGGACCCACCAATGTGCCTGATCGTATCCTGAAAGCGATCGCTCGCGCGACCATTGACCATCGGGGGCCGGAGTTTCGCGCATTGGTAGGTGATATTCTTGAGCGCCTGCCGTCGATATTTAAGACCCGTCAGCCGGTCGTGATCTTTCCCGCCTCGGGTACTGGTGCCTGGGAGGCCGCCCTCGTCAACTGCCTGTCACCCAAAGACAAGGTTCTGATGTGTGAGACCGGACATTTCGCATCGAGATGGGAGCGCCTTGCCGCGAACCTTTCATTGGAAACAGAGGTCCTTCTTACCGACTGGCGCCACGGTGTTGATCCGGACGCGCTGGCAGATGCTCTCGACAGGGACAAAGACAAGAGTATTAAAGCCGTATGTATTGTGCACAACGAAACCTCAACGGGGGTCTGTTCCGATGTTGCACAGGTACGTGCCGCAATTGACCGTATTGGACACCCCGCCCTGCTGATGGTGGATACCATCTCATCGCTTGCCTCGATCGACTATCGACACGATGAATGGGGTGTTGATGTCACTGTTGCGGGCTCCCAGAAAGGCCTGATGCTACCCCCGGGCTTGAGCTTCAACGCGGTGAGTGACAAGGCCCTTCATGCTGCCAGGGATGCGCAACTCCCCAAGGCCTACTGGAACTGGCAGGACATCCTTGACGCAAATCAGAATCACCTCTTTCCGTACACCCCCGCGACCAATCTGCTTTTTGGTTTACGGGAAGCACTCGATATGCTGCTGGAGGAAGGACTCGAACAGGTATTCGCCCGCCATGCCCGACTGGGAGAAGCAACCCGATCTGCCGTCAAGGCCTGGGAATTGGAACTGCTGTGTCTTGATTCCGAGCAATTCAGCAACTCGCTTACTGCAGTGCTGATGCCTGACGGTCATGATGCAGATGCCTTTCGCAACACCATCCTTGAACATTTCGACATGTCGCTAGGTAACGGCCTTGACCGCCTTGCGGGCAAAGTCTTTCGCATCGGACACTTGGGGGACCTTAACGACCTGATGCTCACAAGCGCGCTGGGTGGAATTGAGATGGGTCTTAAACTTGCCGAAGTTCCCCATCAATCAGGGGGCGTGCAAGCCGCACTCAATTATCTTTCGAAAACAGCACGCGAGTCCTGAGTAAGCAAGACTAGGGGTCTACCCAGGACCGTGAAATCGGCCGAGAGCGGGTCGGAATCCTCCTGCCTTGGCTCGCCGGGCAAGGTCCTCGAATCGTCTCTAAAGGTTATTCTGGGTGCCAAGTTGTTGGCCCTCCCGTCAAACGAATCCACCTTGCAGGTCGCTATTGGCAAGATACTCCCTTGCACCTTCAACGCCGGCATCGGCGTACCGGATCACACCGATACCGGGATCGGATGCGAAAACACGTTCGATGCGCTCGGCCGACTCTCTCGTGCCATCGAGTATCACCGTCATACCAGCTGAGACAGAGCCTCCGATGTCGCCCGCATTTTGGTGGATGGCAACCAGATCCGCCCCGCAGGACGTATTGAGAAGCGCATTCAGGTACGGCCAGTCGGCGATGGCATCCGATCCATCAGGGAGGTTTTCGGTTTCACGGCGCGGCCACGCCGTTGCGCCAGCATCCAGATGATCCCGGGTCACCGCAACGGGCGCGCTGATTTCACCGGAACCCACCAAATCGTTGAGTTTCAGCATCATCCGGCGCCGAGCCGCATACTCGAGCCAGCAGGTGCGCGCTGGCAGGCCTTCAAGGGGAACACGTTCCGGTGCGATCTCCAGCCAGCGCTGCAAAAGCGCATCGTCAGGAAACAGCGTGCGGGCCGCATCATCTGCTCGATTCTGATCAACACGGTCACCGGAGAGCAACACCCAGCGCACCGGACCCCGGCCCCTCGCAAAACTTGGGCGCACAAACAGAGGCATGAAGCCGCTAATCTCAAAGGCATTTTCCAGCCCGTTCGCCAGTGCCGCAGCGCGTAGGTCGTTGCCGTATTCGAAAACCGGTACACCAGACGCCTGCAGCTCCAGCATAGCGCTTGTATGCGCTGTCACCGTTTCACCGGCACGTCGGAGGTATTCCTCGGGATTCCGTTCCCGAAGCTTCAGGGCCTCCGCATACGTCAGCCCTTTTGGATAGTAACCGTAGAGCAGATTGTGCGCCGAGGTCTGGTCAGTCACGACGTCAGGCTTGTCAACGGATGCCGCCGCCATTGCACAAGCATCCGCGGAATTGCCTTGGTAAACAACAACCCGCGCTTTACCGGCATCAGCCAACACACGACAGCGTGACCAGGCTTTCTCGAAATCATCATAGCGCTCGTGTACATGGCCGGTCTCCAGGCGGTGAGTAATGCGATCAGGATCGATCTCGGCAATCAGTGCCACCCCGCCGTTGAGTTCCACTGCGGGCCCCTGTGCCGAACCCATACCGCCAATGCCGCCGGTAAGCACGATCTTCCCCGTGAGCGAGCCGCCGAAATATCGCTGCGCGCAGGCACCGAAGACCTCATAGGTTCCCTGCATGATTCCCTGGCTGCCAATATAGGCCCAGGAAGCAGCCGTGTACTGGCCGTGGATGGTGAGACCCAACGCCCGGAGCCGCTCGAATTCCTCACGATAGGCGTAACGTGGCACCAGATTACTGGTCGCCAGCACGACTCGCGGACTGGTTGGAAATGATCGAAATACGGCCACCGGCTTGCCTGACTGGACCGCCAGGGTTTCATCTTCCTTCAGCGCTTTCAGCAGGCGCACAATGGCGTGATAGGACTCCCAGTTGCGGGCGGCCTGACCTGTGGAGCCATAAATGATCAGGTCTTCCTGGCGCTCACCATTGTCGAGTGTATTTTCCAGCATCCGGAGGATGCCCTCCTGGCGCCAGCCAAGACATCGCAGCTGGTTTCCTGTGGCGGCTGAAATCCGTTTCGACATGGTCTTCATCTCCTATCCACGGTTGCGATCGCCTTGGTAATGAGTACCTGCTAATTTCCTACATCGATTCCATAGTATTTCTAGTGCGTAACTCTTTTATAGAGGGAAAGCGCAGTCAATACAGCAAATACTATGGTTCCGCCAATAAGATGCCCGGCTTGGATAACTGTCATCGTTCCAAGTGTGATACACATAACGGCAAAACACAGAATGCATCCGTTGAGAACTGACCGCTGTGAATTTGTATCCTCTACTCTTCCTGCAAAAAAGATAATGGAGGCTATTGCCAAGAGTAGTGAAGCGATGAGATGGCGGATTGTGACTGCTACATCAAATGCGTCACCCTGAGCGTAAGGAAACTCATTTTCAGTGATACCTGCAGGGTCAACGTGCATCCTTATGCTAATCGCCGTTAGAACAACCGCACAAATGGTCAAGGTTGTTCTGTAAGACAATATATTCTTCATAGCCTGTATCTCCGTGGTAAAGACTGTTTCGCTATATTCTACTAGGGTCAGTGAGAGCTACTCAAAAAAATAGCCCACCGTAGTGGGCTATTTTGTAACTCTTGCGAATCTACCTATCTCATGACGAAAGCCGATGAAAATCGGGAACTCCTCTAGCTAAATGTCATCGTCTTCAGTGATTGAAGTTGGCCTAACTCTGAATCGCCGGCAAAACCAATCGGGTTGAATTGTCCGTTTTGAATTTCTCAACAACACTATTCGGGTCATAAAACTGATTCGGATGAAGCCTCCTGTAGACCAGCCCGCCGGGCCAAGTTCTACCCCCTGATACCTGATCAAGCTCCTGTTCCGTTAACTGTGTGTTCTCTTTCATTCTGATATCTCCTGTGTATTGAAAATGATTCACTGCATTTGGTGAGGCCATTTTCCGGCATATCAGGAAAGGGGTCTGTGCGCCGGGTCACCCTTATAGGAGGGTTTTGGGGAGGATTAGGTGATGGGGGTCACATAAGAGATAAGACAGGAGTCAGCGTGGGTAAGGTACACGCCGCTGCTTAGAGAGGCGCTTGAGGGCGGAGGATTTGGTTAAGAGGTTGGGCTGAATGGTGGGGTTAACTATTGCCACCACCATAGGCACCACCACTTATCATCTCCAGTTCAAAGTCCGTCAGATCACCACCTTGTCCTAGGAAGTCTGTATGGGCATAGGCCTCCTCTGATGTGATGGTGTACCCATGTGTCTTGGCAAGGGTTGCACTGCCATCACCAAGTCCAGACCCATTGGCAGTTGCTGTCATCACGATAGACATCACCTCATCCTGAAGGTCTTCATCTTCAAGGACTGCTGTGCGGAAGGATTGGAAGCCAGTCATTGGATTCTCCAGTCAGAACGGACAGTTACCGCCGTTACTAATACCCCAGGGCTTTCCGTTGGGGCATATGGTCTAATCCCAGAAATACATCGGCGTGTTGGTCAGCAGCTCGTTGCCGTCCTCGTGGACGATGAAGTTCTGCTCGAAGCCCGCCGAGCCGACGCCCTCGGCCATCAGGAAGTGCTCCGAGCTGCACACCATGTTGGCCTCGATCGTTTCGTCATCGTCGCAGGTCAGCTCGCCGTAAACCGGGCGCTCGAAGAACAGGCCACAACTATGGCCGTAAAGTGGCCACTGTTCGCCGGCCTGGTCCGGCGGGAAGCCCACCTCGGCGTTGAATGCATCACCGATACGGGCGACCTCCTTCGCCTTCATGCCGGGCCTAATCGCGTGCATCACTTTCTCGACGATGCCGCCACAGGACTCAATCAGATTGCGCTGCTCGTTGGTCGGCCGGCCCAGCACGGTGGTCCGTCCCGGATCGAGCCAGTAGCCGTGGGCCATCGGACCCATCAGCCAGGCGCGCACCATGTCGCCTTTATTGGCGGCTTCACCGCTGGCACCGACGATGGGCTCGCGGGCGAAGTTGGTCATCTCGCTACCCACGCCGTGGGAGACCCGTAGCAGGGTGGGAACTCCACCCCGCGAGATCACGATTTTCGCCGCCTCGCCCGCGGCCTCGCGCTCGGTCTTACCCATCAGCAGCAGCTCGAACATCTTGTTCAGGCCAAGCGTCACCGTCTCGCCACCCTCGCGGAAGGCGTCGAGCTCCCGGGGGCTCTTGATCAGGCGTGGCTTCTGGACGAGATCGTCCTCAAAAACGAACTCGATACCGGGCGTGAGTTCCTCGAGCTGTTTCATATATTTCACACCGAAGAAATCGCTGCCTACGAACGCAACCTTGCCGGAAACACCCCGGCTCTTGAGCTCGCTCGCCACGCCCTCGACCGGGTTCATGTGCCAGTCGACGCGGTCTGTGGAAAGCAGTTCCATACGGGGCGCCGGCTCGTCCATGTGCAGGTGTGGTGTTTTGCCCTTCTGCATGATGACCGCGGCGTGAGCCCGTGCGCTCCACAGTGGCACCTCGGGCTCGTGGCCCGAATGACAGGAATACCAGTTGGTCAGATAAAGCACGTCGGCGCAGCGCTCATGAGTGCCTGCCGAACGGCTCCAAATTACCGCGGTTTCATAGCCACGCCTGACCATCTCGGCCTGTACGGCCTCCCAGCGGGCCTCGTACTCGGCGTGCGGAAAATACATCCCGGACATAGCTTCTCTCCCTCTCCGCCGGCGGGAACGTCCGCACCAGCCGTTATGCGACGTTTTGCTTTTTTATCGAAACAGGTCGTTTCCGACCACTCCGCCGCCCTGATCCCAAGTCCATCGCTCGCTGAATTTGGAAAAGATACAGGTATCCCGGTCGCCGTAGCTGGACACCGTCCGGGCAAAAAAGCTTGAGATCGTGATGTCTTTCAGGGCGGACTCTGCGGCGCCTTTAACGTGCACTAAATTCGATCCGGAAACAAAAGCAGTCTGCTCTGATCCTGCGTTGACGTCGACCATAAGTTGATACCTTTGCTCAAATTCCGAACTACATCTGCTTCCAGTCTCTTAATTGCTCAAAGGCATGCGCAGCCTGATAGATGGTAGATTCACCGTAGTGACGGCTGATTAACATCATCCCGACTGGCAGGCCTTCACTCATTCCGCAAGGAACCGACATCGCCGGATGTCCTGTAACATCAAATGGGCTGGTGTTTGCAAGCATCTCGAACGCCCTCTGACAGTACAAAGCCAGCGGCGCATCTGGTGGCGGCAATGGCGTCGCTTTCATAGGCAATGTCGGCATAAGGAGAAGATCATAGCGGCTGAGCGACTCGTTGTAGGTCTCTTTTAGCTTGCGGCTCAAGTTCTGTGCCTTGGCATAGTAGTGACCCCGATAGTGCCGGAGAAAATATTCACCAACGAACATGCAGATCTTGAGTGTGTCAGACAACTCGTCGGCACGATTCGACCAGTTTGAATGCTGGTCGAGCAGGCTGGTCGAGTAAAGACCTTTCCAACCTGTACCAAAGCCATTACCGTGCATCATCTGATTGGTTAGGCCTTCCAGTGCGATCGGAGTCCAGATGGCCACTCCCTCGTTGTGCATGGGAATTGAAATATCTTCCACATCTGCTCCCAAATCACGAAGTCTTTCAGCGGCTATCCGAACCTTTTCATCAACATCGGGCTCTGATTCAGGGCGCCCAAACCCCTCCTGAACTACACCAATTTTAAGCCCCTGTACGCCACGACCCAAAGCTGATGTGTAGTCATCTACTTGGGGCGAATATTGGCGTGGGTCCAGGCCATCTTTTCCCGCAATAACTTCAAGCAGCAGTGCATTGTCGGCGACATTCTGTGTCATGGGGCCAGTATGGTCGATGGTGGTTTCAATAGGCATAACGCCGGTGTAAGGGACAAGTCCGTGAGTGGGTTTTAGACCGTAACATCCGCAGTAGGATGCAGGCATTCGGATCGATCCACCCTGGTCACCACCCATGGCCATGTCGACTTCACCAGAAGCCACCAGGGCACCGGAACCTGAAGACGAACCCCCAGCCGAGTAGCCCATCTTGTGGGGGTTGTGACACGGCCCCGTAGCATTGGTATGACTCCCGCCGGAAAGGCAAAAATATTCGCAGTGCGCTTTTCCAACGATAGTGCCACCTGCATCCAGAATACGGGTCACGATAGTGGCATCGATATTTGGAATATAGCCTTCGAGGGTGGAAGCGCCATTCATCATCGGTACACCCGCAAGACTAATGTTATCTTTAAGGACAATCGTCTTCCCAGCCAGAGGTCCGCCAGGCGCTCCCTTAACTTCGCACTTGATGTACCAAGCATTCAGCGGATTCTCCTCGGACGACGGCCGATATCCCGGGGTCCTCGGGTAATCGACGGTCGGCAGGTAATCGGGCATCGCGTCAACTACGTCGTAGGCTTTCATGGTGTCTTCCATGACGTCTAGAAACTCTGTAATCCGTTCGTCCGAAAGGTGCATTCCGAGATCCAGCGTGATCTCCCTAAGTTGTTCGTGAGCCGGTCTCTTAACAGTCATGTACGCATACCTCCCTTTACCGGTCGGTGCAGTCGGTAGGGACTGACTGACCGCTGGTGTGTTTTCCCTAGTGGGTTCTGCATGGGAGGTGGAATTTGGCATCAATGTGATCCAACCCCCGTTAACTGGTCTAGTCTAAATGTTAGTGCATGACCAGCCTTTGGTCTATCTGGACGATGGTTCCCGGGCGGATCACTGTATGGGGCGATATATGTGAGTCTTATGTTTTTAAAAAGGAGTGGGCACCCTTATGGGTGCAAGATCTAGTGTGCTAAATCAGTTTAAAACCAGCAGTTATTGCCCGGATTTGCATAGCGGATGCCGTTGGGGCAGACGGTGAATATGTCTGCTCTGACATTAACCAGGACCGCATGACTCAGTTTCGCATCGGGCATGATGTAGTAACTGCCTTCATTGACGCTTATCCAACCACAAGCGGAATACCAGCGACCGTTACCGCCATCAGGCGGATTCTCACCCGGATCGTCACAAGACCCATTCGGGAATTCATTAGCGTCATCAACACCCCCTTTCGATAAGGTCACGCCACCTGAGGTGTCAGGGTTGGAGCAGGAGTTGAGTAGGAGTGTTGAGGCAACAGCAATAACGCTCAACAAACCTTTGGTATAGCGGTCAGTCATTGTTGTTACCCTGATGGTTCACAGCAATCACAATCATTGCCGCGCGATACAGGGTCAACTGGCGTTTCAGGGGCTTGGCATAAGTCGTTGATTACGCGAATTTTGAGCGCGCTACATAGACTTCCTGAAGTGGCGCGTCCGAAGGGACTTGATGAATAGTTCCGTCTTCTAAGTTTTGCCCATCAAGTCAACCATCGGACGGCAAGGTCAGATGGATCGTAGTTGCTGAGACCCACAATAATCAGTACACAGGAGCCAATAAAGATCGCGACCCCGCGACCCAAGGTATCGGAATACTCCCCGCTGCTTCGCTGGGTCACAGAAGAACACTGTTCAGAGGACTTCCTGGTTAGCAACATGATCCCTCTCGCACCGCAGATGATTACTCCTGTCAGTCCCAGCCAGAAGGCAAACACCCCGCTCAGGTGCTGAAAAAGCAGCGCGAAGTTCCACTCGCTCCACCCGAGTTGGAGCATGGAGTAACCGAGGAAAACAACGAGTCCTATTCGCCAACGCATCTGGTTTTTCTCCGAGGAATAACAAAATGGCGCGCCCGAAGGGATTCGAACCCCTGACCTCTGCCTCCGGAGGGCAGCGCTCTATCCAGCTGAGCTACGGGCGCATTGACGCGCTCACAACAACGATATTCTACACAGGCACCTCAAGTTTAGACGCTAGTCCGAGATCTGAATTTTCTGGCGTGTCCCGTCATCACAAATCCAGATGGCTTTCTGAGCCTCTTCATTCCAGCCCCCATAGTGTGCATCCGTCTCGCCGTCTGGACAGGTCTTCTTAAACCACTCATCAAGCGTCACCCCTTCTTCGCACGCCGCGCACTGCGGGACCAGGCCCCTACAGCAGGCGCGTGGCACTTCGCAGTCGCAGGGCTTTGGCTTGGCGCAGCCGGACAGTTGCAGGGCTATTGTGACAACGATTACAGGCGCTATGGTCATATACCTTTGCACGATCTGCCGCCCCTTTAGCACCTGCCTCATCTCGATACACCCTTCCTGGATTCAACTCTCGCCTTGAGACTGTCCAAGTTTGGTCTTTCTGCCGACATGATGAACCGACGTGATACGGACGTCCTCAACACTCACTGAAGTCGTCAGATCACGCAGTCTTTTTTTCACTTCCTCCTTGCTGTCGGCGCCCAGTATTACGTCGATCTCTTCCTCAAAGTGTTCTCCGTCTGAGGTAGTCAGCGTTACCTTCAGACAGGCCTTATAGCTCTTCGTGCCGATCACCATGGGTCGCGCCTCTTGCATTACTCCCTAGCCAGTTCCGGTTTTGGCGAGTGTACGTACCTTGGAAAAATGCCTGGTCAGATCCTCGAGACGACAATGCGCATTGAGACCGCTAGTATGCGGCATCACGTAGACCGGCGAACTGCCGATCCACCGATCCTGAAGACCGGGGATCGCCTTTTTCTCGACTACCGCCCTCCAAGCGCCCAGGCCAACAAAGCAGACGATTGTGGGTTTAAGCCATTTGACCAGTCGGGAGACCCGGGCAAACCCTTCCTCGAACTCACTATGACTGACCTCATCTGCCCTTCGCGTCGTTCTGCGGACAAGATCTGTAAAGCCCACGCCGTGCTCAGATAGTGCGTGGCAGGGATCACGGTCTACGCTCACAAGACCTGCGCCCAGAGCAGCCGGCCAGAAGCGGTTACCGGGCCGACCGTAGGGGATCCCCGAGTCTGCTGAATACGGGCTCGGATTGAGCCCCACGATCAGGATCGACATGCCGGGCCCTACTGAATCCGGCAGACTCTGAAGCCGTTCGAGCGTCATGGTGGCACGCCCACCACGGAGCACACATTTGCCGTCGAAAACAAATCCCGCACCCACCACCAGGTCCACGGCCCGTTGGGCTGACCAGGCGCGTGAAGGCCGAGGAGACAACCGGGTCTTAATACGCTCACCCACCGAAAGACTCTGATGGAGTCTGGCCAGACACCCTGGCAAATGAAGAACGCTCTTGCCGTCTCCGATGCTTGTAGCTTCGTTCGCCGCCATCAGCTAAAGCGCTCTTGCGGTAAAGGCACTTTGCACCGTGCCGGAGGAGCCATTCGGTGAATTTTCAGCATCTTTCGGCCTTTGAGATTTCTGGCTGACGATCACATAGTTTCGCAGTTCCAGTAAGCGGGTATCGGGTCCCAGAAAAAAAGCCGGCTGAGCCGACCTTTTATATTTCCTGCATCAGAATGCGCTTGTCATCAGCTAAAGGCATTAAAGGCAATGATCGTCTGGGTATCCCGGATACCAGCAAGGACCTGAACGCGCTGATTGACGAAATGCCCCACGTCCTCGCCGTCACCCACATAGCATTTGGCAAGCAGATCATAAGCGCCCGAGATTGAGTACACCTCGGACACCCCGTCCACCTCCACCAGTGACTGAGCCACCTGGTAGGCTCCACCAAGTTCGCATTTCACTTGTACAAAAATTGTCTGCATGGTCTTTGGCCTCCTCGTCAGTCCTGCCCGGCAAACTGCTGGGTATAGGCTGCAAGCTCCTCCAGTTTGGCCTGTCCGGCCTTGCTCTTCAGGATCTCCTGCGCGCGCTCAATACCACTCTCAAGAGAATCCGCCAGATCAGCCGCATAGATCGTCGCGCCGGCATTAAGCACTACCATATCGCTGGCCAGTCCCGACTCGCCATCGAGGACAGACTGGATCATCTGAAAGCTCTCCTCGGCGTTCCCTACGACCAGCGCATCGAGTGGCTGGCGACTGATGCCGAACTGCTCGGGTGTGATGACGTAGTCCTCAATGCCTCCATCCCGCAATTCCGAGACGTGGGTATCTGCCGCAATGCTGATCTCGTCGAGACCGTCATCTGAACACACCACCAGGGTATGAACACTGCCCAGATTCGCGAAGGCCTCGGCCAGCGGATGGACCCAGGCTTTATCAAAAACCCCGACCAGCTGCCAGCGCGCGCCAGCCGGGTTGGTCAGAGGCCCGAGCAGGTTGAACAATGTCCGGACCCCGATTTCCCGCCTGGGGCCAACCGCATGCCGGGTCGCACCATGATGGGTGGGGGCAAACATGAACCCGATTCCGACTGCGTCAATAGTCTGGGCAACCTGCTCCGGAGACAGCGTGATATTGACCCCGGCGGCTTCCAGGGCATCGGCGCTCCCGGATTTTCCGGTGGCCGCACGGTTGCCATGTTTGGCCATCACGGCGCCGGCGGCACACGCGACCAGTGCCGATGCTGTCGAGACATTGAAAAGACTCGCGCCGTCGCCTCCTGTGCCCACAGAATCTGCCACCTGCTCGGCCTTGACGTTGACCCGGGCGGCAAACTCGCGCATCACGGTCGCGGCCCCGGTCAGTTCCTCGACGGTCTCACCCTTAATGTGCAGCGCCGTCAGAACCGCGCCAATCTGCGCAGGCGTCGCATCGCCGCTCATGATGATGCGCATCACGTCGCCCATCTCTTCGTGGCTGAGGTGCTCGCCCCGGGCGACTTGCCGAATTGCGTCTGGCAGGTTCATGGTCTGACTTTACACCAGTATAGCGAGCGCCTAGGGCAACAACAGCGAAGCACCTGTGGTGCGCCTGCCCTCCAGGTCTTCATGTGCCCGCTGTGCCTCCGAGAGCGGATACTCCTGGTTGATGTCTGCCTTGACAGCGCCGCTTTGCAGTACATCGAAAAGTTCGGAAGCGCAATGGAGCAGATCCTCGCGGCTCGCGGTGTAGTTAAAGAGCGTCGGACGCGTCAGAAAAAGCGAGCCTTTTCCCGCCAACGCTCCCGGATCAAAAGGCTCGACCTTGCCGGAGCTTTGCCCAAAGAGGACCAGCGTTCCACGGATCCTGAGGCAGTCGAGACTCTGGTGGAAGGTATTGCGACCCACAGAGTCATAGACCGCGTCGACACCTTTGCCATCCGTCAGTTCGTGGACCCGATCGACGAAGTTCTCCTCGTTGTAGAGGACGGTATGGGTGCAGCCATGGGTACGGGCGAGTTCAGCCTTTTCTTCCGAGCCAACGGTGCCGATCATGGTCACACCAAGGTGTTTGGCCCACTGACAGGCGATAAGCCCGACGCCGCCCGCGGCAGCATGGAACAGGACGGTGTCCCCCGCTTTGAGCGCGACGGTGCTTCGCAGCAGATACTGCACGGTCATCCCCTTCAGCATCATGGCGGCCGCGACCCGGTCATCGATTCCCTCAGGCAGTCGCACGACACGGTCTGCGGCCATGACCCGCGACTGCGAATAAGCGCCGAGCGGCTGGGCAGCATAGCCCACGCGATCACCCGGGACGAGGTCTGTGACCTCTTCCCCAACGGCTTCGATTACACCCGCCCCCTCAAGTCCCGGCGTAAAGGGCAATTGCGGTGCGGGATACACCCCGCTTCTGAAGTAAACATCGATGTAGTTGAGCCCTACCGCGGTATGGCGCAGCAGGATCTCTGAAGGCCCGGGGCTTGGAACTTCCTCGGCTTCCCACCGCATCACCTCGGGACCGCCAGTCTCGCTGACTCTGATTACGTGATTCATGACACTCCTGCTCGTGTCAGCGCCACGTTTTCGGGCGCTGTGCAAAGGGCGGCATTTTATACCGCCTGCTACTATGTCTGGCTAGTTACGACTGACCAAAGTTGTTCGTGACTTCAACAAAGGTGTCCGCGAAGAAACCGTTGAAATGGGTACGGCAGGCCGCGCCATAAGCACCAATCCGGTCGAACTCGATCCAGTCTCCTTCCCGAAGGTCTATCGGCAAACTGACGGTGCGGGGGAATATGTCGAGCGAGTCACAGGTCGGGCCATAGAGCGTGTAGTCCTGATGCTCGGTCGAGAAACCTCTTGTGGACACCGGTCGTACTGGCAGATGCAGGTTGTATTTCTCTTCGATAAAACTGCCGTACATCCCGTCGTTCAGGTAGAGCGCATCGTCCTTGCGAAGGTGCACCTGTGTGATCAGTGACTCTCCGTCAACACACAACGCCCTTCCCGGCTCACACATCACGCTGCAGTCATCCGGCAATGAAAGTCCCGAGAGTCCCTGGTGGATACTCGCAAAATAACTTTCCATCTGTTGACCCACGGAGTTCAGGTATTCGCCCGGAAACCCTCCGCCAACATCAATACAGACCGGGCTCACTCCAACTCCACGAATAACTTCGTCGGCCAGTTGCAGCCCTTGCACAAATCCCTCGCCATCAAGACATTGGGAGCCCACATGAAAAGCGACACCGTACCGGTAGCCGTGGCCCAGCGCAGCTTTTGACAAGGCGATCGCCTCGGCTACTGGAGCGCCGAACTTGCTGGAAAGCTCATAAACCGCGCCCTCGTAATGAATCGCAACCCGCACCACAATTACCGTATCAGGGCTTTTCGGGATAATCTGTACGATCTTCTCGAGCTCGGTCGCATGGTCCACGACGTAGTGATTGACACCGTAAACCTCGTGCGCCGAGCGGATTGCCGCGCGGCTTTTGACGGGATGCATGAAGTAGCTTGTCGCCCCGGGCAGCTGCTCGGCCACAAGGGCGACCTCGGCCAGGGATGCGGTGTCAAAATGCCGAATCCCCGCATCGAAAAGAGTCTTGAGCATATGCAGTTCGGGGTTACACTTCACCGCATACAGGACGTCTCCGGGAAATCCCTCCAGAAACTGCTTCGCCACGGCACTGATGTGGTGTCGACGCACACAAAACACTGGATAACTCGGTTCCAGATTTGCGACGACCTCCTCGGCAGACGCATAAACCGGGAGATGAGTGTGCGGGCGTACGGCAGCATCCATGGCGATGTTGGTTTTTGAACAAATTGAGTGGGCGTGATTCTGACACAATGACTTCCATAAATCCCGAAAGCCATCCGCAAGATCAACAGAGCCGGCTATTGGGATCGAAGGCGCTGCAGGGCGTCTGCGTCCTGGGTCATCTTTCCAACGATTGGGCATCGGCGGCCATCTGGCTTCTTGCACCCGCGATTGGTCTTGCGCTTGAACTTAGACCTTCCGAGATTGGCCTCTTGCTCACGATTCATTCGATTGGCGCATCGCTTGCGTACTTCCCCGCCGGCATCCTGGCCGATCGTGTGCGCTCCCAAGGCGCCCTACTCCTGGGAACCTTCTGGTGGGTCACGCTCGGCTATCTGCTGGCATCGGAAGCGCCGGGATTCTGGTCTCTTGCAGTCCTGCTCGCTATCGGCGGCATGGGTGATGCCGCCTGGCATCCGATTGCTACCGGAATGCTGGTACGGCAAATGCCGCAACAGCGCGGACAGGCGCTCGGTGTTCATGCTATTGGCGGAACGCTCGCCGAAGTCTTTTCTCCCCTCATGGTGGGCTTCCTGCTGGCCATGCTCGACTGGCAACAGGTTCTACAGTTCTCGGTACTACCGGCCGCATTGATGGGGACCATCTTCTTTTTCCTATTCCGGCGCATTCCTTCCAGACACGTCAGCACGGCCCTGACCAAGAGCGACCTCCTCGTGTTCATTTCCCAGTGGCGGAGCCGGACGGGGCTGCTTCTGGTTGCGGGGATTGCAACCTACAACATGGCGCTAATCGCACTGATGACCATGATGCCGTTCTATTCACAGCGGGTCTTCGGATTCAGTCCGGCAGAAACGGGCGTCGCATTTGCCCTCGCCATGCTGGCTGGGGCGATTGGCCAGCCGCTGGTGGGACGACTTTCGGACCGGCGTGGGCGCTTCGGTATTTTTGCAGCCTGCTCGGTGGTAGCGGCGGTCATGGCCGGATCTGCACTGGTTCTGGATACACCGCTGGCGACCGTCGGGGTACTCGTGGGCGCCATGGCGATTCTGGTCACGATCCGCTCGGGTGTCCTTGCAATGGCCGTGGATTATTCGAGCAAGCACGCGGCCACATCAATGGGCTTTGTATTCGTGGTACTGGATGGCGTGGGCGCCCTTGGAGCAGTGCTTGCCGGCCTGATTGGAGATTTCAGCCTGGTCGCAAGTTTCGGATTCGCCGGGATGCTCTCGCTCTTTGCCGTAGGCTTTATTGCGATGGCACGACGCCAGGCCTGACCGGTATCGGCAGATGCACCCCGTAAACTGTTTCCAGTATACTGTATATTTATACAGTATACTGGATTACTTTCATGTCCGGCTATGCCGAACTGCACTGCATATCAAATTTCACCTTTTTAAGGGGTGCCTCGCACCCTGGCGAACTCGTCCAAAGGGCTTTTGAACTTGGGTACCGCGCGCTTGCCCTGACCGACGAGTGCAGTGTTGCCGGAGTCGTCAGAGCGCATACCACAGCCCGCGAACTGGGCCTGCACCTCATTATCGGCAGTGAATTCACTCTGGAAAATGGCGATAGGCTGGTTCTCCTGGTCATGAACCGGGAAGGCTATCGCCAATTAACACGACTGATTACCGCGTCCCGCCGGCATGCAGCGAAGGGTCACTACCACCTCGGCGCCAGCGACCTTTGTGCAGATTCCCTTCAGAACTGTCTTGCACTGATTGCCAGTGATCCTGCGCCGGCATCAGAAGGCGTACTGGCGTCGCGTTACCAGGAACTTTTTCAGCACACCCGGCGCATGCAGAAGCTGATGCCCGACAGGGTCTGGCTGGCGCTTGAGCAGTCGGGTTATGGCAGTGACCATGTCCATCGGCAGTCTCTGCAGGAATTGTCACAAAAAACCGGTGTGCCTCTGGTTGCAGCTGGAAATGTGCATATGCACACCCGGGTGCGTCAGCCCCTGCAGGACACACTGTCTGCGATACGGCACCAGAAACCCGTAGCCGCCATCAAGCACGCGCTTGCGCCCAATGCGGAACGGCACCTCAAAACCCAGGCAGTTCTGGAGCGCATTTATCCACACCCTCTTCTGGATGAAAGCATAAAGATTGCTAATCGGTGCCGCTTCTCGCTGGATGAACTGCGCTATCGCTACCCCTGTGAACTGGTGCCAGATGACTTGAGTCCCACACAATATCTTCGTCAGCTGGTTGACGTCGGCATCCAAAAGCGCTGGCCGGACGGACCCGCTGAAAAAGTGATCCGCCAAATTGGCCATGAGCTCAGCCTGATTGCCGAACTTGGCTACGAAGGCTACTTCCTGACGGTCTACGACATTGTCTGCTTTGCCCGATCCCAAAACATTCTCTGTCAGGGCCGAGGATCGGCAGCAAATTCAGCGGTGTGCTTTGCCTTAGGGATTACCGAGGTCGATCCGGCACACATGGAGATCCTGTTTGAACGCTTCGTCTCACGCGAGCGTGACGAGCCGCCGGACATTGATGTGGACTTTGAGCACGAGCGCCGTGAGGAAGTCATGCAGTATGTCTACCGACGCTATGGACGGCACCGGGCCGCTCTGACGAGCGCAGTGATCACTTACCGCTCACGCAGTGCGGTGCGCGATGTTGGGCGGGCGCTCGGCCTGTCGCAGGATCAGATCGAGCGCCTCGCCGGAAACCGCATCTGGTGGCAGGACAACCAGGTCGTACCACATCGCGTACAGGAAATCGGGCTTGATCCAAACGCGCCGCTACTGCGCCAGGTACTGACGCTCGTCCAACAACTGATCGGTTTTCCCCGTCACCTGTCCCAGCATTCCGGGGGCTTTGTGATCTCCCATAAACCCCTGTGCGATCTGGTACCCATCGAAAATGCCGCCATGGCCGATCGGACCGTCATCCAATGGGATAAAACCGATATCGACATCCTTGGCCTGCTTAAAGTGGACTGTCTGGCGCTGGGCATGCTGAGCGCAATTCATCGTGCGCTCGATCTGATACACAAGCACCGTGGCACCGAGATGACCATGGCAACCGTGCCCGCAGAAGATTTAAAGGTCTACCGGATGATCAGCAATGCCGACACGGTCGGGGTCTTCCAGATTGAATCACGCGCGCAGATGGCCATGCTGCCCCGCCTTCGGCCACGTTGCTTTTACGACCTGGTGATTGAGGTGGCTATTGTCCGTCCAGGGCCGATTCAGGGTGACATGGTGCATCCCTATCTTAGGCGTCGTAATGGTAAAGAGGCTGTCGTCTATCCCAGTGAAGCGGTTCGGGAAGTGCTGGAACGCACCCTGGGTGTTCCCATTTTCCAGGAGCAAGTCATCAAACTGGCAATGGTTGCAGCCGGCTTTACGCCAGGAGAGGCTGACGGTCTGCGCCGGGACATGGCAGCCTGGAAGCGTCATGGTGGACTGGGCCACTATGAGGAACGGCTGATCCGGGGTATGCGCGAGCGCGGCTACAGCGAAGACTTTGCACGACGCATCTACCAGCAGATTCTGGGTTTTGGTGAATACGGTTTTCCCGAATCACACGCAGCCAGTTTTGCATTGATGGTATATGTGTCTGCGTGGTTCAAATGCCACGAACCTGCCATATTTACCTGCGCCCTGCTGAACAGCCAGCCGATGGGTTTTTATTCGCCTTCACAACTGGTGCAGGATGCGCGCCGACATGGTGTCAGCATCCGGCCAGTTGACGTTACAAAGAGCGAATGGGACTGCACCGTTGAGCCCGTCAATGGGGATCTGGCACTGCGCCTGGGGTTAAGAATGGTCAAGCACCTCAGCCATGTTGGCGCAACACGTTTGACTGCAGCCCGACAGCGACAACCTTTTGCCAGTCTTGAAGACCTTGCTCACCACGCCGCCCTGGATAAAGGGGATCTCCAGGCACTGGCTGGTGCTGACGCCTTATCAACCCTGATACAGGGGCATCGGCGCCAGGCAGCGTGGGCCGCGGGCGGTGTTGAGAAATCCTCACCGGTATTCCCGACGCCACGTATCCGTGAAGCCGCACCCATGCTGCGCGCACCTCATGCGGGTGAGTCGGTATGCGCGGATTACGCCAGTATGGGGCTAACACTGGGTCCGCATCCTCTGGCTTTGCTACGCCAACAACTCCAGTCTTTGGGTGTCATCACGAGCGCTGATATCGGTCGATCACAAAATGGACATTATGTATACACCGCCGGGATCGTCACGACGCGGCAAAAACCATCGAGTGCAAATAATGTCACCTTTGTGACGCTTGAGGATGAAACCGGCAATATCAACCTGGTGGTCTGGCAACGGCTGGCAGAGCGCCAGCATCAGGCGCTGGTCGGGTCACAGCTGCTTGGCGTGCGTGGCCAGGTCCAAAGAGAGGCCCAGGTGATTCATGTGATTGCCCATCACCTGCAAGACTACACGGCGCTGCTGGGTAGCCTAACTACCCGGAGCCGGGACTTTCAATGAACGTCGCCATTCACGACCAAACTACCCCGGCGCGTCCGGGTCCTAATCGAGATTAAAGGTGATCCCATTCGCCGCACAGGCGGCTTGCACCGTATTGCGCAAAAGACATGCTATGGTCATCGGCCCAACACCTCCGGGAACAGGTGTGATCGCACCGGCAACGGATTGCGCCGAGACGTAATCCACATCACCCACCAGGCGGGTTTTCCCTTCATCTCCTTCTACGCGATTGATACCGACATCGACCACCGTGGCCCCGGGCTTTATCCAGTCGCCGGATATCATTTCAGGGCGGCCAACTGCTGCCACCAGGACATCTGCCTCGCGGCAGACTCCTGGGAGATCCTGCGTACGGGAATGCGCGGTCGTGACGGTGCAGCTCTCGGCCAGCAGCAAGGCTGACATTGGTTTACCGACAATGTTGGATCGACCCACGACCACGGCGTTTTTTCCCGTCAGGTCTTTGAGCTCATCTTTGAGCAGCATCATGCAGCCAAGCGGAGTGCAGGGAACCAGCCCCGGCGCCCCGGTTGCCAATCGGCCGACATTGATCAGATGAAAACCGTCTACGTCTTTGTCCGGATCGATGGCATTAATCACTGCATGAGAATCAATCTGCGAGGGCAAAGGCAGTTGAACCAGAATTCCATGAACATTGGGGTCATCGTTCAGCTTGGTAATCAGCGCGAGCAGTTCTTCCTGGCCGGTGGCCTCTGACAATTTGTGTTCGTAGGAATTCATCCCGGCTTCCAGTGTCTGCTTACCCTTGTTACGCACGTAAACCTGACTCGCCGGGTCTTCACCCACCAGCACTACGGCCAGTCCGGGCGTCAGGCCGTGATCGCGCTGCAGGACGCTGATCGCCTCACCGACGCGGGTTCTTAGCCCCTGCGCGAATGCCTTGCCATCGATTTTTTTTGTCATTGTGATTCCTATCTTCAGGCCGCACTCACCCGCACGGCACAGTACTTAACCTCTGCAATTTTTCCCACAGGGTCGAGCGCGGCATTGGTCAACAGGTTCGCTGCTGCTTCGTGGTAACAAAACGGAATAAAGACTTCTCCCTGACGCATTCCCCGATCCGCACGGGCAAGCGCAACCACCTCACCGCGCCTTGAGGTCACCCGGATCGACTCTCCCTCTGCGACCCCGACCTGCTTAAGGTCGTCGGGGTGTGCACTGACCACCGGCTCAGGCTCGATCGCGTCAAGCACTCGCGACCTTCGGGTCATAGATCCGGTGTGCCAGTGTTCCAGCTGACGGCCCGTGATCAGGACCAGTGGATATTCCTCGTCCGGGAGTTCGTTGGCACTCTCGGGGCTTGCCGGTACGAACCGGCCGCGTCCATCATTCGTCGGGAAGGTCTCCTGAAAGACCACCCCTTGCCCCGGATCATCGTCACCTGCACAGGGATAGGTGATGCTGTGCTCAGCCTGAAGCCTTTGCCACGACATACCGGCGATACTCGGCATGGCACCGCGCATTTCATTAAACACCGCCTCGACACCGTCATAGCGCCAGCCAAGATTGAGGCGTTTGGCGATCTCCTCGATGATCCACATGTCCTGGCGCGCCTCGCCCGGGGGTTCCAGCGCCTGACGGCCCACCTGCACACGCCGGTCGGTATTCGAAAAAGTGCCTGTCTTTTCCGGAAAAGCCGAGGCAGGAAGCAGAATATCCGCATAGGCGGCCGTCTCTGTCAGAAAGATGTCCTGCAGCACAAGGTGGTCAAGCGCAGCAAGTCCTGCCCGCGAATGATTGAGGTCGGGATCAGACATGGCGGGATTCTCGCCCATGATGTACATGCCACGGATCTTCCCCTCACAGGCTTGATCCATGATCTCAACTACGGTCAGCCCGGGTGTGTCATCAAGATCCGCCTTCCAGTAATCCGAGAAGAACGCGGCGGCTTCTTCGTCATCCACCCGTCGGTAATCGGGGAACATCATTGGGATAAGGCCGGCATCCGATGCGCCCTGGACGTTGTTTTGTCCGCGTAAAGGATGCAGGCCGGTTCCGGGTCGGCCGATATTCCCGGTCATCAGCGACAGCGCGATCAGGCAGCGGGCGTTATCGGTACCATGCACATGCTGCGAGATCCCCATTCCCCAGAAGATGATTGAAGCCTTGGACGAGGCGTAGTCCCGAGCACAGGCGCGGATCACCTCGGCATCAATACCGCATATCGGCGCCATCTCCTCGGGACTGAATTGCCCGACTCTTTCACGAAGCTCGTCAAAATGAGTGGTCCGGGCATCGATGAAGGCCTGATCGGTAAGTCCTTCTTCGATAATGGTGTGAATCATGGCGTTCAGCAGTGCGACATCGGTATCTGCGCGGAACTGCAAAAAATGATCCGCGTGTCGGGCAAGCTCGGTCCGACGCGGATCCATGACGATCAGGGTCGCGCCGCGCCGGGCCGCATTCTTGATGAAGGTAGCCGCGACGGGGTGGTTTCCGGTTGGATTTGCACCGATCACCACGATGACCTCTGCGTGTGCCGCATCCTCGACCTGGTTTGAAACCGCGCCCGAGCCGATACCTTCCAATAGTGCTGCTACTGAAGAGGCGTGGCATAGCCGGGTACAGTGGTCAACGTTATTGGTGCCAAATCCGGTACGTACGAGTTTCTGGAAAAGGTAGGCCTCTTCATTACTGCCCTTGGCCGACCCAAAACCGGCCAGTGCCTGCGGGCCGTCAGTATCGCGAATTTTCTGTAGGCCACCTGCCGCCTGATCCAGTGCCTCTTCCCAGGACACCGTTTTGAACATTTTCTCAGGATGCTGGGGATCAAAGTGCTCGGTGAGGCCCTTGGGTATCCCTTCCCGGCGGATCATCGGCTGGGTCAGCCGGTCAGCATGATCGACGTAGTCAAAGCCGTAACGGCCTTTGACACACAGGCGGCCTTTATTGGCGGGCCCGTCCCGACCGGTGACGTAGCGGATGCGGTTGTCTCTGACATGGTAGGTCAGAAGGCAGCCCACACCACAGTAAGGACAGACCGAGTCTACTTTGTGGTCAATTGCTTCCATGCCGACATCGCCTGCGGGCATCAGCGCGCCGGTGGGGCAGGCCTGGACACATTCACCGCATCCAACACAGGAACTGGCGCCCATCGCATCATCCAGATCAAACACAATTTGGGCGTGCGCGCCACGGTGTGCGAGGCCGATGACATCGTTCATCTGTTCCTCACGGCAGGCGCGGACACATCGGGTGCACTGGATACAGCTTTCGAGATTGACTGCGATAGCTGGATGGGAGATATCCTGCGCGGGTTGGTTACGACCACCGAAGCGGCTGCGTTTTAGCTCATAGCGCTCGCACCAGTGATCGAGTTCTGACTCCTGCGTATGACTGGCATCACCGACCTCACCTCGCAACAGTTCCAGCACAAGAGACTGTGACCGGCGGGCTCGCTCATTATCACTGGACACCGTCATCCCTTCGGCCGGAGCACGACAGCAGGAAGGTGCCAGCACACGCTCGCCCTCGATCTCAACAACACAGGCCCGGCAGTTGCCGGCCGTCGCCAACCCATCCGCATAGCACAGATGTGGGATGTCGACACCGTGGCGCCGGGCAGCCTGCAGGATGGTCTCGTCTGACGCCGCCGTCAGCGGCTGATTATTGAGCGTGAAACTTACTCCACTGGGAGCATCTGTAGCCGTGGTCACTGATTTTCAACCTCGTGCGGAAAATATTTGATCGTACACCGAATCGGATTAGGCGCCGCCTGACCCAGGCCGCAGATCGACGCATCTTCCATGACCGTGGCGAGTTCTTCAAGCAACTCCTGATCCCATACAGGATGCTTCATCAACTCAGTGGCCCGGTCGCATCCCACCCGGCAGGGCGTACACTGCCCGCAGGACTCGTGGGCAAAGAACTTCAAGGTATTCAATGCAGCGTCACGCACCCGGTCCTGGTCAGAAAGCACCATCACAGCAGCGGAACCGATAAAACACCCATGCGGCTGAAGGGTGTCGAAGTCGAGCGGCTCATCAGCGAGTTCCGCCGGAAGGATGCCACCCGAGGCACCGCCCGGAAAGTAAGCGTAAAGCGAGTGGCCCTCCAGCATTCCGCCGCAAAATTCATCAATCAGTTCGCGCAAACTGATCCCTGCAGGTGCCAGATGGACTCCCGGCTTCTTGACGCGCCCACTGACAGAGAATGAACGCAGGCCTTTTCTGCCACGGCGGCCCTGGTCAGCAAACCACTCGGATCCCTTATCGACAATGTCTCTCACCCAGTAGAGCGTTTCGCAGTTGTGCTCCAGCGTTGGACGGCCAAACAACCCCACTTCGGCAACATAGGGTGGACGTAACCTCGGGAGTCCACGCTTGCCCTCAATGGACTCGATCATGGCTGATTCTTCGCCGCAGATGTAGGCGCCCGCGCCACGGCGGACGATGAGTTCCGGCAGCGGTTTTTCGAAACTCGCTTTCAGTTCTGCGATAGCCTCGTTCAGAATCTCGATAACCCCAGGATACTCATCCCGGACATACAGGTAACAACTGTCGATTCCCACCACCTGCGCGGCGACCAGTACACCCTCCAGAAATCGGTGCGGATCGCGCTCAAGGTAATAGCGGTCCTTGAAGGTCCCCGGTTCTCCTTCATCTATGTTGACCGCCATCAGCCGGGGGCTTGGTTGGTCCCTCAAAATCCGCCACTTGCGCCCGGCCGGGAATCCGGCGCCACCAAGACCTCGAAGACCCGAGGAATCAAGCTCATCGATGATCGACCCGGCCAGTTCCGGATCGTCCTGACAACGCATTGCCAACGCATACCCATCATCGGCACGGTAAGCGTCATACCGGACCCAATCCTCCGGCGTGTCAGGGCCGACCTGACCCTGGTCCACGCAGGCAGATACCTTCGCAGAATTCGCATGCCCAACAGGGTACTGGCCAACCACTGCAACGGGCGCCTGGTCACAGCGGCCGACACACGGCACCCGCTGGATACGCACCACTTCGCCAAACTGTGATTGGAGATCACTGATCAGCGCCTCCGCACCGAACAGGCTGCAGCTGACAGAATCGCAGACCCTGACCGTCAGAGACGCCGGTGCGGTCTCGCTATCTCGAACCACGTCAAAATGGTGATAAAAAGTCGCCACCTCATAAACCTCGGCCGGAGCCAACCGCAGTAAATCGGCCAACGCGACCAGATGCCGGGTAGACAGGTGCTTGTAGGCGTCCTGAATTCGATGCAGGCATTCGATGAGGTGATCCCGCCTGGGCTCGATTCCAGCGATGACCGTACTGACCTCGGCCTGTGCCGCCGGGTCCACCGCGTGACCCTTCGCGGCACCTTTCGCTCGAGCCCGCCTTTTACCGGAGTTATTCATTTGCTAAAGATGAGTTGCGCATTCCGTGAGATTTTACTGGGATGACGCATCAGACATGATAGTCTGTTCAGATCGGATGATCACATCTGTCTGAAGCATGTGGTAGTCCGGATGCGTCATCAAAGCATCCGTATTTCCCTGACGAACGAGGCCATCCCGAAGCATCGCTGACGGCCGAAGTATAGGTATATGCCGACTACCAATTCTGATCCGGGTCGGCACATTTATTGTCTTTTGCCCGCATAATTGGGGCTGTGACAGAGTGCATGCCAAAACGGAGTCGGAGTCGGGATGCTTGAAGCACACGCAATCAGCTGCGTTAAGGGCGACCGGCTTCTTTTTGAGAACTTCAACCTCCAGTTGCAACCCGGTGAGATTTGCCAGGTACACGGCAGCAATGGGGCAGGGAAAACCAGCCTTCTGCGGATTCTTTGCGGACTCAGCCTTCCAGACAGCGGCGAAGTCTTCTGGAAGGGATCGTCCATCCGGCAGAACCCGGGTCAGTTCCACTGTGATCTCGCCTATATCGGGCATAGCTACGGACTCAAGACGGATTTGACGGCAAGAGAGAACCTCGCCTTCTCTTTGACAATGCAGTCGGCGTCAGTGGACGCGAGCATTGATCGAGCGATTGAACGGGTTGGCTTGAGCGGTTCTGAAGGCCTCCTTTGCCGGCTGTTATCTGCCGGTCAGCGGCGCAGGGTGGCAGTTGCCCGTCTTTACCTGACTCGTGCTCCGCTCTGGGTGCTGGATGAACCGCTGGGCGCTATCGATGCTGACGGGGTGCAGGATATTGAGGCCGCGCTGGATGCACACTTGACCCAAAACGGAATGGTGATCCTGACGAGTCACCAGCCGATTAATCTTGAGCGCGCAGCCGTTCGCGCTGTCCATCTGGGGAACTGATCGTGCCAGGCCTTGCCAATGCATTCCTCGCCCTAATTCGTCGAGACGCCCGCCTTGTGGCCCGGCATTCCAGCGAAGTTGCACACCCGGTGATGTTTTTTGTCATTATCGTTGCGCTGTTTCCCTTTAGCGTGGGCTCCGATCCGGTACTCCTTCGCACGATCGGTCCGGGCATCATCTGGGTGGCCGCGCTACTGGCAACACTGCTGGCGCTGGACGCATTGTTCCGTTCGGACTTTGACGATGGCACCCTGGAGCAGATGGCACTCAGCGGACATCCTCTGGCGGTACTCATCCTCAGCAAGGTATTCGTCCACTGGTGTGCCACCGGCCTGCCCCTTCTGGTCGCCACGCCGTTGCTGGGACTATTCTTGGGGATGACCGGGGAACTCCAGTTGACGTTACTGGCCGCTCTGGCACTGGGTACGCCAACCTTAAGTCTGATCGGCTCTGTAGGTACCGCGCTGACCGTGGGTATTCGCCGAAGCGGGCTGTTACTAACCTTGCTGGTCCTGCCACTTTATGTGCCGGTGCTGATTTTCGGCGCCAGTGTGGTTCTCGCGGCGGATTCTGGACTGCCCACAGCCGGGCACTTCTACATCCTTGGCGCGATGATGGTGCTGGCACTGGCGCTCGCGCCGCTCGCTGCGAGTGCCGCACTTCGAATCAGTCTCAACTGACCCATCCCATTACTCGTCGGTGACGCAGCCCTCGCTGGCAGTCTTTACGTTTTTGATGTACTTGTACAGAGTGCCGCGGTTGGCTTTATATGGCGGCATCGTCCAGTTATCCCGACGCGCCTGCAACTCGCCTTCACTAAGCTCCACATCAATGGTATTGGCATCGGCATCCAGATGGATGACGTCTCCGTCCTGTACCAGGCCGATCGGCCCACCTTCCTGGGCTTCCGGAACCACGTGACCCACAATGAATCCATGAGAGCCTCCTGAAAAACGGCCGTCGGTAATCAGGGCAACGTCTGATCCAAGCCCCGCCCCCATAATGGCCGAGGTCGGAGTCAGCATCTCGGGCATCCCCGGGCCGCCTTTAGGGCCTTCAAAGCGGATCACAATTACATCCCCTTTCTGGATTCGACCTTCCTCCAACGCCTTCAGCATGGCCTCCTCACCGTCGAACACACGGGCCGGACCACTGAACTGCCGACCTTCCTTACCGGTAATCTTGGCAACAGCGCCGCCGGGTGCAAAATTTCCTTTCAGAATTCTTATGTGCCCGGTCTCCTTGATCGGATCAGCCAGGCTACGGAAAACTTCCTGGCTATCCGAAAGATCCGGCAACTGGTCAAGATTCTCCGAGACCGTGTAGCCGGTAACCGTCATGCAGTCTCCGTTGAGCAGCCCTTCTGCCAGCAGATATCGCATGACCGCGGGAACACCGCCTACGGTATGAAGATCTTCCATTACATATCGACCACTCGGCTTGAGGTCCGCCAGGAAAGGAACCCGGTCGCTGACCGCCTGAAAGTCATCAATGCCTAGCGGTACATCGACTGCGCGTGCCATCGCAATGAGGTGCAGTACCGCGTTGGTCGAGCCGCCAAGCACCGACACCAGCACCATCGCATTTTCAAAAGCCTCACGGGTCATGATGTCTCGGGGGCAAAGATCGCGCTCCAGCAGATTCCTGACCGCGGCACCAACGCTGAGGCATTCACTTCGCTTCTGGTCGGTCGTCGCTGGGGCTGATGAACTGTAAGGCAGGGACATGCCCATCGCTTCGATCGCACTCGCCATGGTGTTAGCGGTATACATGCCGCCACAGGCGCCGGCACCCGGGCAGGCATTGTCTACGATTTCCTGGCGCTCCTCGTCCGTGATCGCCTTGGCCAGGAACTGGCCATAGCTTTGGAACGCAGACACGATATCAACGACCTGCGATCCGGCGTGCCCCGGTCTGATGGTGCCCCCATAGAGCATCAGAGATGGTCGATTGACCCGCCCCATAGCGATCAGGCACCCCGGCATATTCTTGTCACACCCCGGGACCGTCACCAGCGCGTCATACCACTGCCCCCCCATCACGGTCTCGATGGAATCAGCAATCAGGTCACGGGACTGCAGTGAGTAACTCATGCCTTCCGTGCCCATTGAGATACCGTCACTGACCCCGATGGTGTTAAAACGCATAGCGATGAGATCCGCTTCACGGACTCCGGTTGCAATCTGGTCAGCGAGATCATTGAGGTGCATATTGCAGGGGTTGCCTTCCCACCACATGCTGGCAATCCCAACCTGGGCCTTGTCCATGTCCTCCCGGGTCATTCCCGTGGCATACAACATGGCCTGTGACGCCCCCTGAGACCGAGGCTGGGTAATCCTCGAACTCACCTTGTTCAGTTTTTCACTCATGGAAATCTCCGTTTGAAAATCCTTGTGAAGCCTTGTACACCGGTCCGTACTTGGGGCGCCGCATAGAAGCTCACGACTCGTTATCTGCAAACACCCGGTATGACTGCTCTCCAAGACCCGTGATCCCTAATCTGAGGTGATCGCCGTCTTCGAGAAACACGGGCGGCTTACGCCCGAGACCCACTCCAGCAGGTGTGCCGGTGGCAATGATATCGCCAACATTAAGGCTCATACACTGGCTGAGATAAGCGATCAGCTCCGTTACCGGGAAAACCATGTCGGCGGTGCTGCCGCTTTGCATGGTTTTGCCATTGCGCTCAAGCCATAGGTCCATCGCCTGTGGATCGGGAATTTCGTCGGGCGTTACCAGCCACGGCCCGATGGGGCCATAACCATCGCCTGATTTTCCTTTGGACCAGTTTCCACCGCGTTCGATCTGCCACTCACGCTCGGAAAGATCATTGATCAGGCAAAATCCTGCAATCGCATCAAGCGCCTGATCCGCCGGGATGTAGTGGGCCCGTTCGCCGATCACAATCCCGAGTTCGACCTCCCAGTCGCTTTTGGTCGAGCCGCGCAGGAGGATAATGTCATCATGAGGTCCGCTGATCGCGCTTACGGCCTTCATGAAAACCACCGGCTCGCTCGGGAGTGAAAGCCCGGTCTCGACAGCGTGGTCATGGTAGTTAAGTCCAATACATACGAATTTTCCCGGCCTTCCCACGCAGGGACCGAGTCGCTGCCCTGCTTCCACCCGGGGTAAGGTCAGCGGGTCAATGGCCTTGACGCTTTGCAGGGTTTGCTGATCAAGCGTGTCTGGGCTTACGTCCTCGATGACGCCGCTTAAATCCCTGACCTCGCCATTCGCGTCGAGCAATCCCGGTTTCTCTTTGTTTTGACCACCAAATCGAACCAGCTTCACTGCATTACTCCCGCCGATGCAAATTGATTGAGCTTCTCGGACAGTTCTGCCTCGAGTACCTTGGCTAAGGCCGTCGCTTGAGGGTCAGACGAATGTGGCTGCAGAGTGCTTTTTACCCCCATCGCGCGCTGCAACTGCATTTGAATCAGGGTCGGCATATCGATCATGATCTCCGGATTATCCCATCTACCCGTCACCCGTATCGGAAGCACGAGGCCAGCGGAGTTGAACGGGGGAGGTAACAAGGTAACGACTTCGGGCTGATTCAACTCCAGCGAGAGAAGATAATCGACCAGTTGATCTTCAAGAGTAAGGCCTCCCTGACCTGCAACCTCCAGACCGCCCGCACGAAAGGCAAGGTTATCGTTAACCAGTTGTGCATCTTCCAGCCTAAGCGTTGCGGTGATGTTCTCGAGCGGCGTGTAAGCGTTCTCTCCCAGCCAGTCCCCGCCACTTTGCAGATTGCTCTGACTCAGGCGATCCAAAAGAGAGGCAATGTCAAACCCGCGAACCTGACCCTTTTTAGCTGCGAGCGTGACCACCCCGCGCGCTGACTGAATGCGCTCAAGGTATTCGGCCCCGGAAAAGGCCACAATGGCTGTGAAATCTGCTCTTCCCCGGAGCATGTGAGTCAACCCCAGATCCTGCAGTAGTTCACCTGCTTCGACTTGCAACAAGGCCTGCTTGGTCCTGAAGTCCAGATCTGCGCCAGCTGCATACGCAACGGTGTCAATACGCATCGTCCCGCCGTAGAGATCACCGGTAACCGGTGAAGCCACTACCGAACCGCCTTCCGAGTAGATCGGGATATTAAGGTTACGCAAAACCAGGCCCCCGGACTGAAACGTGCCGATCTGTACGATGCCTCGCGCACTTATACCTGAAGCCAACAGCGGGGAGAGGCTCAACCATTCGAAAGCGTCCAGCGGGCCACGATATTCTTCAGAGACGATCTCGTCCAGATTCAGGGACGCAGAGGACAATTCAAATTCGATCCTCGCGTCCTGGTGCAAATCTTGAAGGCGGAGATCCCCATTGATTTCAGTAGTTGGTCCGGCGATCTTGAAACTGTTAATCGACGCAAACGTCGAACCCATCTGGTACTCCCCTTCCGCGGTCATTGCCCGGAACCCCGAGTCGTCAAAGGACTGTGCATCAAGTCCGAGCCCCGTAGCGAGCGGCACGAGATCCAGATCAGTCACGCTAAATCGGCCGACGCCTTCAAAGAGATCGCCGCGCATCAGGCGAGGCAATTCCATCACCGACAGTGACAGTGTTAATTTCCTGACTCGCGCATGCTGCGGTCCTGGCATCCCGACAATCGTCTCTAAGTAGGCATCTTCCACCCCCAGATCCGCAAACAGTCCCTCACCCTCTTGGTATCTGAAGTCAAGGCGTAAGGGGCCTTGCAATGAAAACTTGAGTCCCGTCTGCTGCTCAAGCCGCTCGGCGATTCCCTCGCTGTAGTCGTTAAGATCCAGAAAGGCCGCAGACCAGATCAAAGCGCCTGCCAGAAGGGCCGCGAGGCCGCCGACTGTCCACAGGAGCAAGGGTCTCAACGATTTCATGGCCTTATCTCCGCATGTAGTGCTGGCGCCGAAACCACAGCGGCATGCTGCCGGTACGTCGAATCCAGTCTGTCCTGGGCAGCTTCTATGGCGGTAAGGTCGGCACCTGACCGAAACGCTGTCTCGCTGAGCGCCCGGCGCCAGACCCGGGCCCCGGGCTGTCCCTGGAACAGTCCCAACAGGTGACGGGCTAGCCGCTTAAGCGGTACGCCCTTCTCAAGCTCGGTGTGCATGTACGCCTTGTACGCCTCGAGCACATCAAAACGGGATTGGGGGTTTGGGGCATCATCAAACAGCACCCGGTCGACCTCGGCAAGACCCCAGGGGTTTTGATACGCCTCACGGCCCACCATAACACCATCAACGCACTCGAGATGTTCTCTGGCCTGATCGATCCGGGTGATACCACCGTTGATCACAATGGTGAATTCTGGATACCGCTCCTTTAAGGCATAGACCCGATCGTATTGCAACGGCGGGATCTCACGATTCTCGCGCGGGCTCAAACCCGAAAGCCACGCTTTTCGTGCGTGCACAATAAACACCCTGCAGCCTGCGCCGGCAACAGTTTCAACAAAGCGGGTTAGGTCGGTAAAACGGTCTTTCTCATCCACTCCGAGTCGGCACTTCACGGTGACCGGTATCGACACTGCCGCTTGCATGGCCGCAAAACAGGTCGCAACCAGGTCCGGTTCCAGCATCAGGCAGGCACCGAACCTCCCGGCCTGGACTCGGTCGGATGGGCAACCCACATTGATGTTGATCTCGTCAAATCCTGCTGTCTCTCCAAGATGGGCGCAGTGGGTCATATCATCAGGGTCGCTGCCACCCAGCTGCAGGCCCAGTGGATGTTCGGCATCGGCGTGACCCAGAAATCGTTCGCGATCTCCGTATATCAGTGCGCCAGTCGTTACCATCTCTGTATAAAGACGCGCCCGGCAAGAGATGAGCCGCAAAAGATAGCGCTCGTGCCGGTCTGTCCAATCCATCATCGGGGCAATACAGAACCGGTAATCGCTCAACGGAGGATTAATTGATGCGGACTTCATCCTTACCTTAAGACCTTTGATCCTGTGTTATTGTTCCGGGAGGGGCTGAAGACCCATTTCCCCCTCTGACGAGTCCCCTGCGGCCAGCTAGCGGTTGTCCTCTCCAGAGATCGTCAGCACGATCCGACGTTCGTGCGGCCTGGAGCGATGCTCCCAGAGATAAATTCCCTGCCAGATGCCAAGGGCCAGTCGTGCCTCGGTAATCGGTACTGTCAGCGCGGAATCGGTCAGGATGGTACGGATATGCGCAGGCATGTCGTCATCACCCTCACTGGTATGGGTGTAAAGGGGGTCTCCATCGGGGACAAGACGTGCGAGAAAGCTTTCAAGATCATTATGCACCCTGGGGTCAGCATTCTCCGTAATCGCAAGAGAGGCGCTGGTGTGCATGATGAAAATATGGCATAACCCCACTCCGACTCCGGATTGGGCGACAGGCTCTGCGACCAAAGGCGTAATATCCAGGATTCCCCGTCCCGCAGTTCGCACCTGAAGGGACTGCTGAAACCACTTCGTCATCTGATCAACACGCTCTGGACACTCGCATCGGAAACATCCTGTGAGCGAAAAACTAGCACGAATCATTGAAAAGATCGAGCAGGCCCAGGCCGGTGTTTTATCAACCGCCATGCGCCGGGGGCTTGAAAAGGAGAGCCTTCGAATTGATGCCGAAGGTGTGTTGTCCCAGCGCTCGCATCCAGTCGCCCTGGGTGCGGCACTTACCCACCGCTACATCACGACCGACTACTCAGAGGCACTACTTGAATTCGTCACGCCGGTGACCGGCGACGTCGAAGATCTGCTGACCTTTCTCACCGAATTGCATCGATTTACCTACCGGAGCATCGGCGACGAAAAACTCTGGGTCAACAGCATGCCCTGTATCCTGCATGGCGAAGACAGTATTCCTATCGCGTATTACGGAAAATCCAACGCCGGACGGATGAAAACCGTTTACCGACAGGGTCTTGCCTACCGCTACGGCAAACTGATGCAAACGATCTCCGGGATTCACTTCAACTTCTCCCTGGACGACAGTTTCTGGCGCATCTATCGCGATCTCAGCGGCTCCACCGTTCCGCTGAGGGATTTCAAATCCGAGTCCTACCTCGGACTGATGCGCAATTTTTACAGAAACGACTGGATGATTCCTTATTTGTTCGGTGCTTCACCGGCCGTGTGTGGAACATTCCTGGAGGGGCGAGAGCACCATCTGGAAACACTCGGCGAGCATTCTTTTTATCTTCCCTACGCCACGAGTCTCCGGCTTTCTGATCTTGGATATCAGAGCGCCGCCCAGGCAAGCGTGCACCTCAGCCTGAACAGTCTCAACGACTACACAGAATCGCTGGTCAAGGCCACGACCGAGCCCTATCCGCCGTATCAGGACATTGGAGTCCGGGTGGACGGTCAATACCGGCAGTTGAATGATGCACTGCTTCAGATCGAGAATGAGTATTACGCCACCATGCGCCCGAAGCGGGTGACGCGATCGGGAGAACGGCCCAGTAATGCATTACAAGAGCGTGGCGTCGAATACATCGAAGTCCGATCTTTGGATCTGGATCCGTTTTTACCCATTGGTCTCGACGCGGACGGAATCCGCTTTCTCGACCTGATGATGATCTCCTGCCTGCTGGAACCAAGTCCGCCGATGGATTGGGATGAGTTCCACCGGGTGCGGGCCACACGGAGTCAGATCGCAGAATGCGGGAGAGAGCCCGGGCTTGTCATTACCAAGGCCGACGGACAACGCTGCAGTGTTGAACGCTGTGGCCTGGAATTCATCGATTACCTTGAGCCGCTCGCGGACTGCCTCTCGCGTCATGACAAGCGGTATCGGACCGCACTGGATCATAAACGCCGGTTGTTTGAAGACCCGCAGATAACGCCCTCTGCACGAGCCCTTGATAGCATCCGTCACCACGATGATACGTTTTTCTACTTTGCCAAGGCGCAGGCGGAACATCACGAAGACATTTTCAAGCATGGTGTCATCGACAAAGATTTCGAATCCCGGTTCCAGCGCGAAGCCGCTTCATCACTGCAACGGGCAGCGCAGATGGAACAAGACGACGAACAGGACTTCGAGACTTTTCTGGATCAGTACTTCGGCCGCTAGCACGACCGGTCAACGGGTGCCCCGGATTCTTGGCTGATGCCTGAAAGAAGCAGATTGCATCCTGCCGTCGGAGTCTTTGTTTCTCCCCATGGCTTCGGTCATGCCTCCCGGGCGTGCGCGATTCTGGAAGCGCTGTTACAGCACGAGTCCAGGCTACGGATCGAACTTTTCACGCAGATTCCCAGATGGTTCTTTTCGTCGCTTGGCGAGCGCATCCGATACCATGAGACCGACTGCGATCTCGGGCTGGTGCAAACTGACGCCTTCGAGGTCGACTTTGATGCGACGCTTGAAGACCTTGCGCGCCGGCTGCCATTCGATCCGGTCGAGATCAACCGCCTTGCCGGGCAGCTTAACGCCTTACATTGTCAAAGCGTAATCTGCGACATTGCGCCGTTCGGCCTGGCTGTAGCGGCAACCGCCGGTATCCCTTCGGTGCTGGTGGAAAATTTTACCTGGGACTGGATCTACGAAGGCCTTGC
>Ga0315336_1001139_pt1 | contig 56310 bp, 45 predicted proteins | sample ASW5metaG_FD_204512 | JGI IMG/M metagenome (GOLD analysis project Ga0315336, IMG submission 204512) | Ammonia-oxidizing marine archaeal communities from Monterey Bay, California, United States - ASW #5 | ecosystem: Environmental > Aquatic > Marine > Intertidal zone | place: USA: California...
TTTAAGATCGCAGTTGGGGTTATGGGCGCCGGCTAGTCTATGCAACCGCCGGAGATTTAGCGAGGGGCTCTAGGTATTCAACCATGAGCTGCACAGTGGGCCACTGCCCATAGTCGTTAACGTTGAGACCATAAACAGCCCGCACAGAAGACGTCCCGTGGGCAAGCGGACCCTGGCGGAACGCGATGGCGTCGACCACACGTCCTTGCGTTTTTAGTACAAGCTTGAGGTGCGCGTCGCCTACGACGCGCTGGCTCACCACATCGAATTCTCCTGTGAATCTAGGCTCGGGAAAGCCACTACCCCAGGGGCCGCTGGCCGCAAGCAACTGCGCGGTCTCCAGGCTCAGGTCCTGGGTATCCAGCTCTCCATCAGTGATCAACCGGGCATCGAGCATGTCCGGGTTAGTAAACTGCTGTACCGCTTTATCAAAAATGACGCCAAATCGATCCAGGTGCACACGCTTAATGCTGAGGCCCGCGGCCATCGCGTGGCCACCAAATTTGATCAGGAGACCGGGATGGGAGGCGGCGATCCAGTCGAGGACGTCGCGGATGTGCAGATCGTTGATGCTGCGTGCCGACCCTTTGAGTTCGTCTGGCGATGCATCTCCAGCATCCGCAAATGCGATTACGGGCTTGTGAAAACGTTCGCGCATGCGCCCCGCAACAATGCCCACCACACCTTGGTGAAACGTTTCGTGATATACCGACAGGCCAACGCGTTGATCATCAGCATGCTCCTCGGCCAGCAGCAGCTCCGCATCGCCAACCATATCCTGCTCGAGTTGACGCCGTGCTTTGTTGAGCTGGTCCAACGCCGCAGCCATGCTGCGCGCGCTGGTCAAATCCGGCGCCAGTAAACACTTGATGCCGAGACTCATGTCTTCCAGACGTCCTGCAGCGTTCAGCCTGGGGCCGAGCGCAAAACCCAGGTCCTGGGCCGACAGCGTATCCAGTGAGCGTTTGGCGATTTCGCTGATCGCTTTAATACCTGGCAGGCATTTCCCGGCGCGCATTCGCTGCAGGCCCTGGTGGACCAGAATGCGATTGTTGGCGTCCAATGGCACCACATCAGCCACAGTTCCCAGCGCAACCAGGTCGAGATACCGGCCAAGATTTGGTTCGGGTCGACTCGCATCAAACCACTGCCGCGTTCGCAACGCACCGCGCACCGCGCTCAACAGGTAGTACGCAACCCCTACGCCAGCCAGCGCGCCACTCGGAAATTGTGCGCCTGGAAGGTTGGGATTTACGATGGCATACGCAGCAGGCAATTCGGCGCCGGGCAGGTGATGGTCGGTGACGATGACATCGATGCCGAAACCGTTGGCCTGGGCGACGCCGTTGACGCTGGAAACCCCATTATCCACGGTGATGATCAGATCTGGTTCGCTCTGAGCCGCCAGATTGACAATTTCTGGCGACAAGCCATAGCCGAACTCGAAACGGTTGGGTACCAGGTAGCTCACCCGCTCCGCGCCCAGTTCACCCAACACCCTGACGCACAGAGCCACCGCAGTAGCGCCATCGGCATCAAAATCGCCCACGATGACGATGGCTTGTTGCGCCATGATGGCGTCCGCGATCCGCGCCGCTGCCGGTTCTATATCAGGCAGCGTGGCCGGCGGAACCAATGCACCCAGGGATCGATCGAGGTCGGTACTACGGGTAACACCACGCCCGGCGTAGATTCTGCGCAACAGGGGCGACGGGATGTCTTCGAGGGTGTCCACAGCAACTTCTCGAGTGAGAATCTGCATGGGCTAATCGAGTGCCTCCACACGGATCCGCGCGATTTTACCGGTGACCTGAGGCAGACCCTGTACTTCGGCCAACGCCGCGGTCATCTCCGCCTCGAGCACAACGTGGGTGAGGATGACGATGGCGACCTGATCCTGGGATGCCTTGGGTTCCTTCTGTATCGCTGCCTCGATGCTGATCCCATGCTGCGACAACGCGTTGGCCACTTGCGCGAACACGCCCGGCACGTCACGCGTTGGAATACGCAGGTAATGCCCGCTGCGCACCTCGCTTATTGGAAGAATGGATTGCTCACGGTCAGCAATGTCCGCGCGCCGTACGTCGGCGTTGTGCAGTTGCCGAGCAACATCTACGACGTCGGCAAGTACTGCTGACGCGGTCGCCCCACCACCCGCGCCGGGCCCACTGTACATGGTATTGCCCGCCGCATCACACTTCACTAAAACAGCATTCAACACATCATTGACGTTGGCCAGGAGCTGGCCCTTGGGAACCAATGTGGGATGCACCCGTGCTTCCAGACCGCTACTCGTCTGCCGCGCAATGCCCAGGTGTTTGATGCGGTAGCCCAGCTCTTGAGCGTAGGTTATGTCTTCGCTGGTAATCTCCGAAATGCCTTCGACGTGTATGTCGTCAAAACTGAATCGACTGTCAAAGGCCAACGCCAAAAGTATCGCGAGCTTGTGCGCGGCATCGATACCCTCCACATCAAACGTAGGGTCCGCTTCTGCGTATCCCAGCTCCTGGGCCGTCGCCAGCGCATCGGCAAACGCCGTGCCGTGCTCCTGCATCGCTGTGAGAATATAGTTGCACGTGCCGTTGATGATGCCGACCACGTGCTCGAAGCGATTGGCAACGAGCCCATGCTGGATTGCCTGAATGATGGGGATTGCTCCGGCGACCGCGGCCTCAAAACGCAGCTGGACGTCGTTGTTACCACTTAGAAGCTCATTTCCGTGCGCCGCTATGACAGCCTTATTGGCCGTCACCACCGGCTTGCCAGCAGCGCGAGCCGCGTGAATGAACTCAAGTGCAGTGGTTTCTCCGCCTATCAACTCGAGCACAATGTCGACCTGGTCGTCTGTATAGACGTCGCTCAACTGTGTACTGAAGGCCGCATTCAGCAAATCGACCTCGGGCTTAGGGGTACGGCTGGCGACCCGGCGCACAGTCAAGGCAACGCCACTGCGTTCCGCGATTAATGCCTGGTTGCGCGAGATAATATCGAGCACGCCCTGAGCCACCGTGCCCAGGCCGGCAATTCCGAGACCAATTTCCTTCACTGTGTCGTCGCGCTTCCCTGTAGTTCTCGATCGCAGGTTCTACCGGGATTAACGCCGTCGAACCGTCCAGCGCGAATTGTACACGCCAATCGGACTATTGCAGTCCAATCGCTTCGGCCAACGTAGCCGCCGGCATATAACCCGGCAGCAAACGACCATCGGCGGTCACGATCGCCGGGGTTCCGGTCACGCCAATTTTCTGTCCCAGCTCGTATTGACCGGCAATGGGGTTTTCACATTCCGCGCTGGGAATAGTCACGCCTGATTTCAGCGCAGTGATGGCTTCGTTGGGGTTCTTTGCGCACCAGGCGGATACGATCTTGGCATGCGTGGGTGTGCCCAGGCCAGCTCTTGGATACCCGACGTAGCGCACCTCTATGCCCAACGCGTTGATATCGGCCATTTCCTGATGCAGCTTACGGCAATATCCACAATCCACGTCAGTAAACACTGTAACGTGTGTCCGCGTCTCCCCGGCGGGTGCGAACACCACCATATTTTCAACCGGCTCTGCATCAATGAGCTGTCGGCGCTTAACGACGCGCCGCGCTTCAGCGATATTTATCAACCCTTTGCCCGCGCTGAGCTCGTACAGGTCACCAGAAAACAGGAATCGTCCATCTGCGCTGCCATACAGCGTCTGCCCGCCGAACAGGTCGATGGCATAAAACCCCGCCATGGGCGTGAGCGTCACTCCTTCAACGGGAAGGTCCGGTATGACTTTGCGCAACTCGGCCACGAGCTGCTCACTGCCTTCAGGAAACGGATCCGCGGCAAATGAACTCGGGCCAACCAGCGCGCAAGCCGCGACCAGGAGTATTTTGCCTGCCCAACCCGTCAATTCTCTAAGTACGTTCCGCACTATTACATTTCCTCGTCGATAATCGCGATGTCCAACTTATAGACAGGCAATTGATATGTTTGTTGCACCACCGTGCGTCACTCAGCCGCGCGGATGGTGTTCCCGCACCAGGTTCTGCAGGCGCTGTTGCGCCACATGGGTATAGATCTGTGTCGTCGACAAGTCGCTGTGACCCAGCATCATCTGTACCGCACGCAAATCCGCCCCATTATCCACAAGATGGGTGGCAAAAGCATGACGTAGTGTGTGCGGCGATACTTTGCTGTCGATCCCAGCTTGGACGGCATAGCGCTTGATCGCGTACCAGAATGTCTGCCGCGTCATCATTCGACCCCTACGGGACGGAAATAGCACTGCGCCGCCATGGGGTAACAGTTCGGGTCGCGCATCCCGCAAATAGCGCTCTATCCAATTCAGGGCCGCGTCTCCCATGGGCACCACGCGCTCTTTGCCGCCTTTGCCCATCACTCGAACCCAACCCTGGCGCAAGTTAACGCTGGTCAACTCTAAACCGATAAGCTCACTGATACGCAGTCCGCTTGCGTATAACAGCTCCAACATTGCCCGATCCCTCAGTCCGAGCGTGGTGTCCACGGCGGGTGTGTCCAACAGCGCTTCAACTTGCTGCGCAGAGATCACCCCCGGCAGCGATTTCCCCAGCTTTGGGTGCGCAAGCTCGGCGGTGGGATCATCCGCCAGGTTGCGGTTGAGCACCTGATAGCGGTAGAAACCACGCATCGCACTCAGCCACCGCGCCGCGCTGCGACTGCTGATGGCGGCAGGACTCAGACATTCGGACATGAATTGGTATAGATCAGCGGCCGTGGCACCTAGCAGATCCTTATCGCGCGCCGCGAGCCAGGTCTGCGCTTTGTGCAAATCTCTACGGTAGGCGGCAAGCGTGTTTTCACTCAACCCCCGCTCCAGCCACATGGCATCCAGGTAGCCATTTATCGGCTCGTGGTTGGCAGAATGTTTCACGCGCACACTTTGGTTGAGGTTTGCATCACACTTTGAGTCGTAAAGTGACCTGAAATGACAGCATAGCGCAATTGGAACGCCTGGCGCAGGCTGGTCGTCAGGCTTGGAAGCGACAACGGAATTGTATCTAAGTGGCTGATTATATTGAATAAATAGTCAAAAGGTGCCGCTCGATAGCACAGTTGGCACGGCGCCTGCATAGCAATTAGCGAGCTTCAATGCAGTATGCCAGTGTCCCCCCGGTAGATTGGAGCAACTCGGAAGGTTGGGCGTCTCTCCCAGCTATCCGACCAGCTTGCTAGGCGTCCCTCTCCCCTCTCTCTCCCAAGCCTAGCAAGCTGGCTCTATCCTTGGGTTAAGCTTAGTGTCCCGTAGCGGGACAACTACGCTAGTTGACCTTCTCTTTGATGCGAGCAGAGCGGCCGGAACGTTCGCGCAGATAATACAGCTTAGCCTGGCGGACATCGCCACGACGCTTGACCTCAATAGAGGCAATAAGCGGACTATGCGTCTGGAAGGTGCGCTCTACACCTACCCCGTGGGAGATTTTGCGCACGATGAACGAGGAATTAAGACCGCGATTCTTCCTGCCGATCACCACACCTTCAAAAGCCTGCAACCGTTCGCGGTTACCCTCTTTCACCCGGACCTGTACGCTGATGGTATCGCCGGCGCTAAACTCCGGGATATCGGCGTTCAGCTGGGCGTTTTCAATCTCTTCAATGATCTTGTTTCTACGCATGTCATGCCTCATTTCTATCTGGGGTGCTTCGACGGTCGAAGCACTCTCGTAACAACTTCCGATCATGTTCACTGAATACCCGTTGCGTGAGCATCTCAGGACGACGGTCGAAAGTTCGCCCTAGCGCCTCCCGGCGACGATATTCATTAACTTTTTTGTGGTCCCCGCTGAGTAATACTTCGGGCACCGTCGCGTGGTCGGATTCCACGGGGCGCGTATAGTGAGGGTAATCGAGCAAACCATCAAGATGTGATTCATCTTTTATCGACAAGGCGTTACCCAGCGTTCCGGGAATCTGCCGGGCAATGGCGTCCATCACCACCAGCGCTGGCAGTTCGCCACCGCTCAGCACATAGTCGCCAATGGACCATTCCGCATCCACATGGCGCGCGATGAACCGTTCATCAAGCCCCTCGTAACGCCCGCATACCAGGATCAAAGCATCGCGCTTGCTCTCTTCGCATGCCAGGTCCTGATCGAACACGACGCCCTGTGGGCTCAGCAACACCACGGGCGCGGAGTTGGGTGCGGCTTGCCGCGCAGCCTCTAATGCCGCTGCCAGGGGCGCGTACAGCATGACCATGCCAGGGCCCCCACCGTAAGACTTGTCATCCACGGTACGGTGCCTGTCATGTACGTAGTCGCGGGGATCAAACACCGCAAGGTCGACGATGCCTGCCTTCACGGCACGCGCAAACACGCCGCCACTGACACCTATTTGGAGCATTTCCGGCAGAACACTGACAATACCTATCCACATGAGCACGTCACCATCGCGGGTCCCAATCTACCGTGATTGTACGATCTACAACGTCAACCTCGGTTACAAACTCACGCGCAAAAGGAATAAGCATCTGCTGAGCTTCGAGAACGATCACAAGCACGTCGTTGGCGCCGGTTTCAATCAGGTGATCAACCCGGCCTAGATACTGGCCATCAACCGTGTCGACCCGGCAACCGGCCAGGTCATGCCAATAGAATTCGCTCTCTTGCACGATTGGCGGCAGGGCGTCGGCCGGCACCCCGACGAGCGTACCCCGCAGCTCGGCTGCCGCGTCACGGTCGACCACGCCATCGATGCCGGCGACAAATCCTTGCTTGTGCTTACGGCACTGAACATCAGGCGCGGGCTGCCAATCGACGCCATTGGCGCGCTGTAACAGCCAGGGGCTGTAGTCGAGAATGTTTTTCTCAGGTGAGGTAAACGAGTGCAAATGGACCCACCCGCGCACGCCATAGGGTGCGCCGATCTTTCCCACCACCACAACGTCATCGGCGGGCATGATTTGAATCTAGTGGACTACTCGGCGGTTTCGGCGAGCGCTTCAACTGCCGCTTCGGATCCCGCCGCGCGGGCCTGCTTGACCAACTTCTTGACCATATCCGATGGCTGGGCGCCAACTGACAACCAATGATCGACGCGATCCAGGTCTACGCGTAAGGTCTCTGCCTCACCCTTGGCGACCGGATTATAAAATCCGATGCGTTCAATGAATCGTCCGTCGCGACTGCGCGCGCGGTCCGCCACGGTGATGTGATAGAACGGGTTCTTCTTGGAACCGTGGCGTGCCAGACGAATTGTGACCATGTATTGCTCTTGTGGAGTTGGCGGAATTTTGAGGCCGCGTATTCTATAGCAAGCTTAAGCTAATGCAAGCTAGTGCAGTGTCCCGCACCTACCGCCGCGGCGCCCCACGTGGCGCGTTCATCCCCTTCATACCCTGCATTCCGCGCATCATCTTCTGCATGCCGCCTTTCTTGGAGACCTTCTTCATCATCTTCTGCATCTGTTTGTGTTGTTTGAGCAGCCTGTTTACGTCAGGAACCTCTGTGCCGCTGCCTTTCGCAATGCGTTGTTTGCGCGAGCCGTTGATGGTGTCGGGAAAGCGGCGTTCCTGGTGCGTCATGGAATCGATGATCACACCCATGCGCTTGAACTGGCCGTCATCCAGTTGGGCCTGTGCCCCGGGTGGCAGTTGATTCATGCCGGGTAGTTTGTCGAGCATGCTGCTCAAGCCACCCATGTTAGCCATCTGGTCGATCTGATCGCGAAAGTCTTCCAGATCAAATTTGCGGCCACGTTGTATCTTCTTGGCGAGTCGCTGCGCTTTGTCTTTGTCGACTTTGCGTTCCGCTTCTTCTATCAGCGTCAGCACATCGCCCATACCGAGTATCCGCGAGGCCAGACGGTCGGGGAAAAAGGGTTCCAACGCGTCAGACTTCTCGCCCATCCCCAGAAACTTGATGGGTTTGCCAGTGATGGCTCGCACGGACAACGCCGCGCCGCCCCTGGCGTCGCCGTCCGCCTTGGCCAGTACGACACCAGTGAGGGCGAGCGCTTCATTAAATGCCTGGGCGGTATTGGCGGCGTCCTGGCCAGTCATCGCGTCTACCACGAACAAGGTCTCGATGGGCTGCAAGCCCTGCTGCAGCACGCGAATTTCGTTCATCATTTCTACATCGACCGCGAGACGGCCCGCGGTATCCACTATCAGGACGTCGGCAAATTGTTTCTTGGCCTGCTCCACCGCCCGCTCGGCAATGGCCAGCGGCTGTTCATCGGCAGAAGACTCCACAAATTGAGCACCCACTTCTGTAGCCAGGGTCTGCAACTGCGCGATTGCCGCGGGCCGATATACGTCAGCGCTGACCACCGCTACCTTTTTCTTCTCGCGCTCCTGGAGAAAGCGCGCGAGTTTGGCCACAGTGGTGGTTTTACCCGCTCCCTGTAAACCTGCCATCAGGATGATTGCCGGCGGCGCGGTAGCCAGGTTGAGAGCGTCGTTGGCATCGCCCATGGTATGCACGAGTTCATCGTGAACGATCTTCACGAACTGTTCGCCTGGATTCAGGGCGTTGGCGATAACCGTGCCAAGCGCCTTGGTCTTTACCTGCTCAATAAAAGTTTTTACAACCGGCAGGGCAACGTCGGCCTCCAACAGCGCCATTCGAACGTCACGCAGCGCGGCGCTGATGTTCTCTTCGGACAATTTGGATTTGCCGGAGATGCCCCTTAAGGTCTGGGTCAAACGATCAGATAGGTTTTCAAACATAAGATTTTGGGTCGCATGGCTTAGTCCGCCATTATAGCGTCAAGCCAGGGATTCGCGATGCGCATTGTTGCTTCACCAGGTGAACAGGTTATGCGACACTGCCGAACATGATCACTCGAGATCGGAGCATCGCACGGTTTCGGCAACCCGCAACTCCCCCGATATGCTTCTGATTCCTTCCATAACTGCAATTGCGCTTTACGCGGCTGGCCTGTTCCTGCGTTGGCACAAACTCAATGACGCATCATCCGACAAGCGCGTGTTGTTAATCACGGTCGGCGCGCTCATTGCGCATGGCGTTGTGTGCTACATGATGTTAATCACCCAGGCAGGCATCCACCTCAACGTCCTGTCCGTCACAAACCTCGTGGCAATGATCGTCGTGCTGGTGGTTGCATTGGCAAACGTTCGGCTACCGGTCGAAAATCTGTACATATTTCTGTTCCCTATTTCCATCGTTGCGCTGCTGGCGGCCAGCGTCGCTCCACCCCGCGGCGAGCCTCTGGTTAACATATCCACGGCTTTGTTGAGTCACATTCTGATTTCGCTGGCCGCCTACAGCGCACTGATGATGGCGGCCGTGCAATCCATCATGCTCGCGGCCCAGGAACGTCACTTAAAAACGCCGGGCAAACCCACCCTCACGATTCTGCCACCGCTGGAGACCATGGAACATCTGTTGGTAGCCATGTTGTGGATCGGTCTGGTTCTACTTTCCGGCGCGATATTGAGTGGCTACCTGTTCTTCGAAAACATTTTCGATCGGCAAGTCGTTCACCACATCGTGCTCACATCGCTTTCCTGGCTTGTGTACGCGTTCTTCCTGATCGGCCGGTACCTGTTCGGATGGCGCGGGCTTACCGCGGTGCGTTGGACACTGGTGGCGTTCAGCTTGCTGGTATTGGGTTATCTGGGCAGCAAATTCGTGTTGGAATACCTGTTGCGACGATGAGCGACGGCGACTATCCCTTGTGGGCGCTCTTTACCAGCATCGTCGTGTTGACGGCCCTGTCCGCGTACTTCTCCGGGACGGAAACCGCCATGATGTCGCTCAACCGGTATCGCTTGAAGCACAAGGTCAAACAACGCCACCGCGGCGCCCGCAAAGCAAACCGTATGCTGCGCAGGCCGGATCGTTTGCTTGGCGTCATTCTGGTCGGAAACAACCTCGTCAACTTCACCGCCGCCACCATAGCCACGGTGATCGGCTTGCGCATGTTTGGCGATTTAGGCGTTTTGCTGGCGCCATGGGTGCTGACGCTAACCTTTCTGATCTTTGCTGAGGTGGCGCCGAAGACGCTGGCCGCGCAGCATTCTGAGGGCTGGTCGTTCCGCTCGGTGTACGCCCTGGAACCGCTACTGCGACTGCTGTACCCGGCGGTAGCTTTCGTGAATTGGATAAGCAACGGCCTGGTTCGACCGTTCATGCCGAAGCAGGACGACAGCAGCGACAACCTGTCCACTGAAGAGCTGAAAACCGTAGTGAACGAAGGGGCCGATGCAGTGGGTGAACGACAGACCATGCTGGTGCGCTTGCTGGAACTGGAATCGGTCAGCGTCAATGACATCATGGTACCGCGTAGCGAAATCGTGGCCATCGACATCGATGAAGACATCGCCGATATCGTCGCCCTTACTGCGACAAGCCAACACACGCTTCTGCCGGTCTATAAGGAATCAATTAACAACGTTGTAGGCATACTGCATCTGCGCCGTCTAGCCCGGTTATTGAACAGCGAGGAGTTCTCAAAGGCCGATTTGATGCAACTGACCCGAGAACCATATTACGTCCCGGAAGCTACCCCTCTGCATACACAGCTATTGAATTTTCAGAAGGAAAGGCAGCGTATCGCGTTGGTCGTAGACGAATACGGAGACGTGCAGGGCATTGTCACGCTGGAGGACATACTCGAAGAAATCGTTGGCGAATTCACGAGTGACTTTGCGTCCAAGATGCCGGAGATCTCTCCGGTGGAAGACGATGATGCCTACGTTATCGACGGGGGAGCGGTGCTACGAGACATCAACCGAGCGTTACGCTGGACCCTGCCCACTGCCGGCCCCAAGACATTGAACGGTTTGGTGCTGGAACATCTGGAAACCATCCCCGAGTCAAATCTATGCCTGCAGATCGAGGAATATCAGATTGAAACCCTGCACATCAAGGACAACATGATCAAAAACCTGAAGCTACGTCGTCTGCAGGTCGAAGCAGAGTCCGACGCCGGCGAAGATGCCGACGCAGACTGACCTGGGCGGCCGCGCAGCTAGCCCGACTTAGCCCAACGCCGATTCATCGCCGATATGATCGCATGCAGACTTGCGGTAATGGTGTTGCGACTAACGCCAATTCCATAACACCTGCCACCATCAGATTCATCATCTATTGCCAGGATACAAATCGCCTGCGCGTCCGACCCCTCGCCGAGCGAGTGTTCGTGGTAGTCCACTACACTAAGAGGTTCATTCAGGGTTTCCACCAGCGCATTTACGAACGCCTCGATTGGGCCGGAGCCCTCGGCATCCACGGTTACCAGACTCTCGGACACTTCCACGCGCGCCACACAACGCTGATCGTCGTCGCGCCCGGTGAGCAGATCGTAATCGACCAACTTGTACGGGCCGCTTTCGTCACTGTACGTTGCGATTAACTTATCAAAAATCTCATCGGTCTTGATCTCCCGATCAAGCTCCTCAGTCAAGCGCTGAACTTCACTGCTGAATTCCACCAGAATCTCGCGCGGCAGGCTGACACCATAGTATTCCTCCAACAGAAATCCGATGCCGCCTTTGCCGGACTGACTGTTTACCCGTACTGTCTCTTTATACGAACTCCCCACATCACCGGGATCAATGGGAAGATAGGGAACCTCCCAATGATTATGATCGACCTTGGACATGCCCTTCTTAATGGCATCCTGGTGCGAGCCAGAGAACGCCGTGAACACCAGTTCACCGGCATAGGGATGCCGCTCAGGTATTGCCAGCTTGTTGACCGCTTCAACAGTCTCACGAATTTCCGGCATATCGCGAAAATCCAGCGCAGGGTCTACGCCCTGACTGAACAAGTTCATTGCCACGGTCACGACGTCGCAATTCCCGGTGCGCTCGCCGTTGCCGAACAGCGTACCTTCGACCCGTTCCGCGCCTGCCATGAGGGCAAGCTCGGTAGCGGCAACACCAGTGCCGCGGTCATTATGCGTGTGCAGACTCAGAACCACGGCTTCCCGGCGAGGAAAATTGCGGCTGAACCATTCGATCTGATCTGCGTATATGTTCGGCGTGGCCATCTCTACCGTAGACGGCAGATTGATAATCATCGGTTGCTCCTGCGTGGCACCCCAGGTGTCCGCGACCGCCACACAAATTTCTGAGGCGAAATCAAGTTCCGTGCCGGTGAAGCTTTCAGGCGAATACTCAAAAGTGACATCCGCATCGAAATTGCGCAGCCCCTCGCGCACTATTTCGGTACCCTGCACGGCAAGATCAACAATCCCCTGCCGGTCCATGTCGAACACTACCCGTCGCTGCAGCTCGGATGTGGAGTTATACAGATGGAAGATCACACTCGGCGCGCCTTGCAGCGCTTCCACTGTACGATCGATCAACTCAGCCCGAGCCTGGCACAGCACCTGCACACTCACTCCCTCGGGTATCCTATCTTCGTCGATGATACGCCGTATGAAATCAAAGTCCGGCTGCGAGGCGGCGGGAAAGCCCACCTCGATTTCAGCAAATCCTATGTCTAACAATAGATCCCACAATTTGAGCTTCTCGTCGACGTTCATCGGATCTATCAGGGCCTGATTCCCGTCCCGCAGATCCACGCTGCACCACCGCGGCGCCGTGGTTAAAGTTTTGTTCGGCCATTGCCGATCTGGAAGATCGATAGGCGCAAAGGCTGTGTATTTGCTGAAAGGCATCGCGCCTGTTGCGCGGCCTGAAATATGACGCTGGCTCATGCCAAATTACCTCTAGGGTGATCTGTTGCTGGGGAATTCGGGGTGGGCGTTCGCCCTGGTGGTTAGATAGTTGCCGGCGCAACCGGCAGCAGCAGCCCTGCCGCCGGGAGTGGCAGCAATTGAAGAGAAGAATTTGGTCTAACTACTATATTCACGCGCCGTACTGTAGCGCGCCGCGGGCGCTTTGCCAAGAGCGGCCCTACAATTCGTAGGTGACCGCCTGCGCTACCCTGGTCGCCTTGGCGCGTGCTGCGTCCACATGCTCAGCGAGCGCCAGCGCCACACCCATGCGTCGCTCGCCGCGTACCTCGGGTTTACCAAACAGTCGGATCTGCGTGTCTGCCTCGGATAGTGCATCGCCGAGGTTAGTAAACTTTACCTCTTGCGAAGTCCCTTCGACTAAAACCACTGCCGACGCTGCCGGGCCGCGGGTCGCGATGTTGGGAATCGGTAAGCCCAGAATTGCGCGCGCGTGTAGTGCGAACTCGCTCAAATCCTGGCTGATCAGGGTCACCATGCCGGTATCATGTGGCCGCGGACTTACTTCACTGAAACAGACTTCATCGCCACTGACAAAGAACTCCACACCGAACAGGCCATATCCGCCAAGCTCCCCGGTAACCAGCGCTGCGATGCGCTCGCACTCAGCCAGGGCGTCGACGGACATGGGTTGAGGCTGCCATGACTCCTGATAGTCACCGTCGACCTGGCGATGGCCGATGGGCGCGCAAAAGGAAACACCGGCAGAATGCTGCACGGTGAGCAAGGTGATTTCGTAGTCGAAGTCTACGAACCCCTCAACAATGACCTTACCACCTTCACCACGCGCGCCGCTCTGTGCATATTCCCATGCCTGCATGGCTGAGCCGGCATCGCGTACCGTCGACTGACCTTTGCCGGAACTGGACATAACCGGTTTCACCACGCAAGGCACACCGATCTCTTCCACTGCGGCCTGGTACTCCTGCTCGCTGGCGGCAAACTTGAACGGCGATGTTTTTACGCCAAGCTGCTGCGCGGCGAGATTGCGAATACCTTCGCGATCCATGGTCAGGCGTGCCGCCCGCGCGGTCGGTATGACTTTGAAACCCTCACTCTCCAGCTGCACCAGTGTGGGTGTCGCGATCGCTTCGATCTCAGGCACGATCAGATCGGGACGCTCCTGTTCGATGACCTCACGCAATGCCTCACCATCGAGCATGTTGATCACGTGGCTACGATGCGCGACCTGCATGCCAGGCGCGTCGGCGTACCGATCCACTGCTATCACTTCAACACCAAGGCGCTGCAGCTCGATGACCACTTCTTTACCAAGCTCGCCACTACCCAGCATCAATACCTTGGTTGCGGTGGCGCTCAGTGGGGTACCTATCGCGGTAGACATACGCTCTCTTCTTGTAGCCTTGATATTGACCATCTTATGCACCCCATCGCTGAACACAAGAAATTGTGAAGAGTACGGCGTAAAACGCTTACCTCGCATGACAGGAACGATTTCACAATTCCCCGCGTTCCTCACAAACCCCTTACAGCGCCAGCATAGGAGAAACCTGGGGGCGTCATGCATAGTCGTAGTGTCTGGGGTATGAGACGTAAGAATGAGACACAAGCTGCCAGCGTTTGATGTACTGGTAGATATGGCGCGCAATGACCCACAACGGCTCGAGCAACTGCGACTCGAGCTCACCAGTCGGGTGATTGACAGCGCCGCTACGGAACAGAAACGGAAAAGACTCGAAGGACTGCAATTTCGCGTCGACCTGGAACGCCGCCGTGCGCGTTCACCCCTGTCGGCGACCATCAAGATCTCGGAAATGATGTGCCACTCGCTGGCGGAGCTGCACCGCTCCATGGTGACGCCGCTGGTGGCGGACGACAACACCCCCGCGCCGCAACGCGCCGACGTGTTGAGCTTCCCCACCGCAGACAAATCCTACTTCCATACCGAGGACACTTAGACCAAAGACTAACTTTCCCGCGCCCGCTATACTTGCTCCCTATGAATTTCTGCAGCAATTGCGGGGCCACCCTGACCCTCACCGTACCTCCCGGCGACAACCGGAAGCGCCACGTATGCAACGACTGCGAAACAATTCACTACGAGAACCCACGTATCGTTACCGGCTGTCTCCCAGTTTGGGAAGACCGCGTGCTGCTGTGTCTGCGGGCGATCAATCCGCGTCGGGGATTCTGGACACTTCCTGCCGGATTCCTGGAGAATGGTGAGACCATTGCAGCAGGTGCCGCCCGGGAAACCGCCGAGGAGGCCAATGCCCGGGTCTCCGGATTGGAGCTGTACACCATCTTCAGCCTCCCGCACATTTCGCAAGCCTATATGTTTTTTCGCGCGCAGCTCAGCGATCTGGATTTTTCCACGGGCGAGGAAAGCCTAGACGTGCGACTGTTTCGCGAAGACGAGATACCTTGGGACGAACTGGCATTTCCCGTCATATCGCAATCGTTGGAATTTTTTTTCGACGACCGCCGCAGCGGCGATTTCCCAGTGCGCTCACGCGAATTGGACTTTCGCCGACGCTAGCAGCCCACTAGTCTAACGCGACGCGGGCATTCCGAAACAACCGCAACCACGGACCGTCCTCACCCCAGGCAGGATCCCGCCAAACATTCTGCGCGGTCCGGTACACACGTTCTGGGTGCGGCATCATGATCAGTATCTGACCCTGCTTGGCGACGACCCCCGCAAGCCCCTCAGGAGCCCCATTCGGGTTGTCTGGATATCGTTGCGCGACCCGATGCGATGCATCCACATATTGCAAAGCGACGTCATTGCCTTGCTGTAGGTCGTGCAAGTCGCGCCGCGACGCAAACTCCGCCCGCCCCTCGCCATGTGCCACAGCCACAGGTAGAACACTGCCATTCATACCCGCCAACCACGGCGAGGCGGCATCGTTGACACGCACCATGACCGTACGGCCTTCAAACTGCTCCGAGCGATTGCGCACAAAACGCGGCCAGTGCTGCGCGCCGGGAATGAGGTCTTGCATCTGGCTCAGCATCTGACATCCATTGCACACGCCGAGCACGAGCTTGTCGGCACTGAAAAAATCAACGAATTGGCCACGTACGGTATCGTTGAAGAGCACGCTCTTGGCCCAACCCCCACCGCCGCCGAGCACGTCTCCGTAGGAAAACCCTCCACACGCCACCATGGCTTGAAAGTCCATTAACGAGCTGCGGCCTTCCAGCAAGTCACTCATGTGCACATCCGCACACGCAAATCCCGCTCGGTCGAAAGCCGCGGCCATTTCCAGTTGGCCGTTTACACCCTGCTCACGCAGGATCGCAATTCGCGGTCGTGAAGTGTTTATATACGGTGCCGCTACGTCGTCATGGGGCGCAAATGTCAGCGCTGCGTTCAACCCCGGATTGGTTATTCTGCTCTCATCAATCGATGCGAGTTCTTCATCCGCACAGGCCGCACTGTCGCGCCGACGCTGCATGGCGTGGCTGGTGCGGGCCCACAGGCTCTGCAATTCCGCGCGGCTGCGCTCAAGCAAAACCACCTCACCCTGGACAATGCGCACCGTTTCGTTCTCCAGGGCACGCCCCAGCACCGTGACACTACAGGGCGCTGCAGCGACAAAGCTATCGAGATGCGCACGCGGTACCTGCACAACGACGCCAATTTCTTCGTTGAACAGATATTCCAACGCCGACACATGCGCGGGCACGCTGATGTCCAAACCACAACGAGCCGCAAACGCCATTTCCAACAAGGTGACCACCAGGCCGCCGTCTGACCTGTCGTGTAAAGCCAGGATCTGGCCATCCCTGTTCGCGCTGGTAACAAAGTTCAACATTGCACGCAGCGCGCCGGCATTGCCCACATCGGGCGCCTCATCCCCCAGCTGGCTATACACCTGAGCCAGCACGCTTGCGCCGAGTCGCTGTTCATCATCGATGTGCAACAGCACCAGCGCGTTTTCCGGCGCCACGGACAGTTGCGGCGTGCGGGTCGCGTTCACTTCTCGCACCGGTGCAAATGCGGAAACGATCAACGTCATCGGCGCTACTACAGTCTGCTGCGAGTCTTCATCCTGCCACTGTGTACGCATAGACAGGGAGTCCTTGCCCACAGGTATGGCTATACCCAAGGCAGGACAGAATTCCTCACCAACAGCTGCCACGGCCTCGTATAGCGCTTGCTCTTCTTCGTTCGAGCCTGACGCTGCCATCCAGTTAGCGGACAGCACCACCCTGTCGAGCCCATCGATGTCGGCACTGATTATGTTGGTGAGCGCCTCGGCAATGGCCATCCGCGCCGAAGCCGCGGGATTGATGAGCGCCAGTGGACTGCGCTCACCCATTGCGAATGCTTCACCGCGCGTGGTTCGGTACCCGCGAATGGTAACCGCAGCATCGGCGACCGGCACCTGCCACGGACCGATCATGGGTTGGCAGGCAACCATGCCCGTGATCGATCGGTCGCCGATAGTTATCAGAAATTGCTTGCTTGCCACCGCAGGAAATTGCAATACGCGCTCGAGAGCGCTGTTCAAATCGACGCCGTGCAGCGACAAGCCTGAGGTGGTCAAGGGTTGGCGCTGAAAGCTGCGCTGCATCTTCGGCGGCTTGCCGAGCAGGATGCTCAGCGGCAGGTCGATAGGCTCATTGTCGAAATGGTCGTCGCGCACCCGCAGATTACCGTCGTTGGTTGAGGTACCGACCACAGCGTACGGGCACCGTTCGCGCTCGCATATCTGGATAAAGCGTTGCACAGCGTCAGCATCGACACCTAGCACATAACGTTCCTGGGCTTCATTGCACCAGATCTCCATGGGAGACATGCTGCTGTCCGCATTGGGCACGTCGCGCAGATTAAACTCTCCACCGGCACCGGCATCGTGCACCAGCTCCGGCAGCGCATTTGACAGCCCCCCCGCGCCTACATCGTGAATCAACAGGATTGGATTCTGCTCGCCCAGCGCGCAGCACGCATCGATTACTTCCTGGCAGCGACGCTCCATTTCCGGGTTGCCGCGTTGCACCGAGGCAAAATCAAGGTCTTCGGAACTGCTACCAGATGCCATGCTCGAAGCGGCGCCACCGCCCAGTCCGATCAACATAGCTGGTCCGCCCAGCACCACCAGAGCCGTTCCCACGGGAAAACTCATGGCGTGCACATGCTCGGCCCGTACCGCACCCACACCGCCGGCAATCATGACCGGCTTGTGGTAGCCCCGGACCGCATGGGCCTGCTGCATCTCAAAGGTACGAAAGTAGCCATTGATGGCGGGACGTCCGAACTCGTTATTGAAAGCTGCTGCGCCAATCGGCCCCTGTAACATGATGTCCAGCGCGGAAGCCATATGCCCGGGCTTGCCGGTTTCCAGCTCCCAGGGCTGCCGCATATCCGGGATGTTCAGATGTGAAGTGGTAAAACCGCTGAGGCCCGCCTTGGGTTTCGACCCGCGTCCCACCGCACCCTCGTCGCGAATCTCGCCTCCAGAGCCGGTAGCCGCGCCGGGAAATGGCGCTATAGCGGTGGGATGATTGTGGGTCTCCACCTTCATGAGAATATGTACGGGTTCGCGGCGAAACTCATAGGCTTGGGTTTCGGGATCTGCCCACAGGCGCTCGTCGGCCGCACCCTCGACCACAGCGGCATTGTCACTGTACGCGCTCAGGACGCCAAGGCCGTTGGTTTGCGCGTGCGTGTTGCGAATCATGGCGAATAGCGATTTGCTCTGTGCCTGCCCGTCAACCACCCAATCGGCGTTGAAGATCTTGTGTCTGCAATGCTCAGAGTTGGCCTGGGCGAACATCATGAGTTCAGCGTCCGTGGGATCGCGCTGCAGGCCATGGTATGCCTCCAACAGATAATCGATCTCATCTGTGGAAAGCGCGAGGCCGAGACTGACGTTGGCCGCCTCCAGTGCCTCGCGGCCCTGCGACAGGATTGGAACGTGGGCCACTGGCGCTGGCGCGCTGTGATCGAATACCGCGGCAAAGTCTTCGTCGATAAAATAGCTTTCGGTCATGCGGTCGTGCAGCTGCTGCATGTCGATAGTGTCCGGGTCAGTACCCTCCTGGACGAACCAGCGCACCCCTCGCTCGACTCGTTCTACGCCGGACAAACCGCAGATGGTGAATATGTCACTTGCCTTGCTGGACCAGGGCGAGATGGTGCCAGTGCGCGGCATAACGGTCACCAAGCGCTCACCGCAAAGCGTTGCAAGATCCGTGCTCGGCCCGTAATCCAGCAAAAGCCGTACTCGGGTGCGCTCAGCCTCGTCCAGGTCGCGGGTGATTTTCAACACATGCACGTGTTCGGCATAACATAGCGCCGACACCTGCTCACGCTTTTTAGCCAGCGCAAACACACTAAGCGCAGCTTTACCCGGAACCACCCAAATCGAATCTCGTCCTGGCGCCATACTCGCAGACACTTCTACTCCTGCCCTCGCGCTGCCCGATCCGTGCGGCGCTGGGCAAAAAACTCTGACACCACGGCACCACACGCCTGTTCCCGCACGCCGCCACGGAATTGCAGTTTGTGGTTCAACCAGGGACTATCCAACAGCGGGTGGCTATGCACCACACCAGCTTTCGGCTCCCTGGCGCCATACACCAACTCAGCTACCCGTGCATGCACTAGAGCCCCAGCACACATCATGCACGGCTCGATCGTGACGTACACTGTGGTGTCTGGCAGACGGTAGTTGTCGAGTCTACTGGCTGCGTCCCGCAGTGCCATGATCTCGGCGTGCGCGGAAGCGTCACCTGTCGTGACCGGACAGTTGAATCCCGCACCTATCTGCTCACCGCCTCTCACCAGAACGGCGCCAACTGGTACTTCTCCATGGTCTCGCGCCTGGCTTGCCAGACCCAACGCTACCGACATCCAGTGCTCATCGATTTGCCGTTGCGTTCGACTCATTCCCATTCAATGGTTGCTGGCGGCTTACTGGATACATCGTAAACCACACGCGATACCGAATTGATCTCATTGATGATGCGATTGGCCACGCGCTCGATGAACTCGTACGGCAGCCGAGCGCTGCGCGCTGTCATGAAGTCGATGGTTTCCACCGCCCGTAAGGCGATGACATGTTCGTATCTTCGCGCATCGCCAACTACGCCAACAGACTTGACTGGGAGATAGACCGCAAATGCCTGACTCACCTGGTCGTACAGGTCCGCGGCGCGCAACTCCTCCATGAAGATTGCATCCGCACGACACAGCACCTCGGCATACTCCGGGCGGACTTCGCCCAGTATCCGCACTCCCAATCCCGGCCCTGGAAACGGATGCCGGAACACCAACGACTTTGGCAGGCCAAGATGTAACCCAATCTGGCGGACTTCATCCTTAAACAATTCACGCAGAGGCTCCACCAGACCCAGCGCCATGCGATCCGGCAGCCCGCCGACGTTGTGATGAGATTTGATCACATGCGCCTTGCCGAACTTGGACGCGGCTGATTCGATCACGTCCGGATAGATCGTGCCCTGGGCCAGCCACTTCACCCCAGGTATATTCTGGGCCTGCCGCTCGAACACATCAATGAACGTATTGCCTATGACTTTGCGCTTGGCTTCGGGATCCTCAATGCCGGCAAGCCGGCCGAGAAACTCCTGTCGCGCATCTACCACCTGTATCCGTAACGGCAACGCGTTGCCAATCCCACTTTCTGCTCCAAACGCAGCTTCTACCTCCTCGCGTTCGCGCAGCCGCAACAACCCATTGTCCACGAAGATGCAGGTCAGCTGATCACCGATGGCGCGGGCCAACAGTGCCGCTACCACCGACGAGTCCACACCACCGGACAGACCCAGAACCACGTGGTCATTCCCCACCTGTTCCCGTACTGCCGCGATCGCATCCTCAGCGATGTTAGCCGACGTCCACTCGCCATCGCAGCCACAGATATTCCTGGCGAATGCGCGCAGCAGATGTTCCCCGTTAGCGGTATGGGTAACCTCGGGGTGAAACTGAACGCCGTACAGGTTGCGCGCGGGATCCTCCATCGCAGCGACCGGCGCGCTGGCAGTGCTGGCTGTCACTACAAATCCTTCTGGAACCTCAGTGACCTTGTCGCCATGGCTCATCCATACATCGGCTGAGGCGCCATTGACGGCACCCAATGCAGCGACGAGCGAATCTTCTCCCCGAGGGTCGATAAGCGCGTGGCCGAACTCACGTTTTTCCGAGCTCTGAACGCTGCCACCAAGCTGCTCGGCCATGGTCTGCATGCCGTAACATATTCCGAGCACCGGCACGCCGAGACGCAGTATGGATTCTGACAAGCGCGGGGTTTCACCTGCGGTAACGGTTTCCGGACCGCCAGAAAGAATCACGCCCCGAGGCGCATAATCGCGAATGAAGTCGTCAGGCGCGTCAAAAGGATGTATCTCGCAATACACCCCGCACTCGCGCACCCTCCGCGCTATCAATTGCGTGTACTGAGAACCAAAATCAACTATCAGCAGGCGCTGATCATGAATGTCGTGCAACGTGCTCTGCCTAGCTGACTGGATAATTCGGAGCTTCTTTGGTGATGGTCACGTCGTGTACGTGAGACTCCGCCATACTCGCGCCACTGACCCTTACAAACTCCGGTTGGGTGCGCATACAGGCAATGTCTTCGCTGCCGGTGTAGCCCATGGAAGCACGCAGGCCACCCATCATCTGATGCACGATGGGACCAACCGGACCACGGTATGCTACTCGGCCTTCAATACCTTCAGGCACTAGTTTACGGCCATCGCCTTCGACTTCCTGGAAGTAGCGGTCACTGGAACCGTTGCTTGCCGACATTGCTCCCAGCGACCCCATACCCCGATAGGATTTGTAGGTACGCCCCTGATACAACTCCACCTCGCCCGGGGCTTCATCGGTGCCCGCCAGCAAGCTGCCGACCATGACGGCGCTGGCGCCCGCCACAATGGCTTTAGCAATGTCTCCAGAATAGCGAATGCCGCCATCGGCGATCACCGGGATATCGTCTTCGATTGCCGCCCGGGTGGCTTCAGCCACTGCCGTTATCTGCGGCACTCCTATGCCTGAAACAATACGCGTAGTGCATATCGAGCCCGGCCCGATGCCCACCTTTATCGCATCTACTCCCGCATCTACTAACGCTTTTGCACCTTCATAGGTGGCGACGTTGCCACCCATGATATTCAGCTCCGGATACGTTTGCTTGATCCAACGTATGCGATTCAAGACGCCTTCGGAATGGCCATGCGCGGTATCCACCACCACCAGATCAACCCCAGCCTCCACCAGTGCTGCTACACGTTGATCGGTATCGGTGCTGGTGCCAACGCTGGCGCCTACGCGCAACTGGCCATACCGATCTTTACACGCCATGGGGTAGGCCTGGGCTTTGGCAATGTCCTTCACGGTGACCATGCCCGTGAGTTCGAAGGCATCGTTCACCAACAACACCTTCTCGATACGGTGTTCGTGCAGCATTGCGGTAATGTCTTCAATACTGGTGCCTTCAACTGCCGTGACCAGCCGCTCTTTCGGCGTCATCACGTCACTGATCTTCGCGTCGGTTCTATTCTCAAATCTGACATCCCGGCTGGTGACGATGCCCACCAGATTGTTTCCCTGCACCACCGGCACGCCGGAAATGCGATTCTCCATGGTAGTCTGATACAGATCGAGCACCGTTGCCTCGGGACCAATGGTGATCGGGTCGCGGATAATTCCGGACTCATATTTCTTTACCGAGCGAACTTCCTTGGCCTGCTGTTCCACCGTCATATTCTTGTGCACGATGCCGATGCCACCCTCCTGGGCTATGGCGATAGCCAGGCGAGCTTCGGTAACGGTATCCATCGCCGACGAAACCAATGGAATGTTTAACGCTATGTCCTTAGTCAGGCGTGTTTGCAGCGAAACTTCGGAAGGCAGTACTTGGGAATAGGCGGGCAGGAGTAGAACGTCGTCAAAAGTGAGTGCGTCATTTACGATACGCAGCATTTAGGACTCCGCAAAACCAGTATCTTATCGATCCGGTGCGCAGTTGTAAATTCTGGACCCTCTTCAGGTCAATTTGCTTAAGGCAGGTATCAGGCTGTATTGATCACCCAGCACCCTGTGCGCGTCTACCCCCAGCCACCCTTGCATGGCCGTGGCGTAAACCTGACGGAAATCTGTGGTGAATGCCAGATTGTCCCCGTCCACCAACTCCGTGAGGCTCGGCTGCTCTCCATAGTGGCCTCCGGTTACTCCGGTTCCAGCAAGAAACATCACGTTGGCGCTACCGTGGTCAGTACCCATGTTGGCGTTTTCAGGAACGCGGCGGCCGAATTCTGAATACACCAGCACCAACACGCGGTGATCGGCGCCGATACGCTTGAGATCACGAATGAATCCGTAAATGCCATCACAAGCGTAACTCAGTAAGCGGCGATGTAGCGCGGGTTGTGCAACGTGTGTGTCGAACGAGTTGTTGCGAAAAGAAACATGGTAGAGCTGGGTGGACAAACCTGCATCAATGCAGGCAGCCACCTTCGGTAGATCCATGGGCGCAATGCCGTAATCCACCGGTGTTTGATACCCTCGCCACGCCTGGCGGATACGCTGTGACGATGCCTGCGCACTGCGATCCACAGCATGCAGAAACTCTCGCGCGGGAGTGTTGGAGACCTGCGCAGTTTCAATGCTGACCTGGGGTGCCATCCAACCGTGGCGCTGGAAGCGCTCGGGATCGTCAAACACTACTGGTGTGTGGCGCCGACTTTTTACCGCCAGGGATTGCGTGGCGCCTATGTTGATCAACATGTCATCGCGGCGCGACGTTGCCAACTGATCCGCAACGCGGCCCATCCAACCGAATTCGTTACCACGATGTGGGACGCCGGTATGCCAGTAAGCCATCGACGTGAAGTGCGAATAGGACGGTCGCTCATAGCCACATCCATGTACGATGGCCAAATCTCCATCCTGCCAAAGCCGGTGCAGACCGAGCATGCCCGGGTTCAATCCATAATGGTCGTCCAACTCGAGCAACTCGTTGGCCGCAATCCCAATGGTTGGACGGTGCCGGTAGTAGGCGTCATCGCCATGGGGAACCACAGAGTTTAGGCCATCGTTGCCGCCGGACAATTCTATGGCGACGAGAATTGGCGTCGTTCGATCCGCCGGTTGCGCCGCAATGGCAGGCAACCAGCTCAGCCCAGCCGCGGCGGACGCACCTTTTAGCAAATTTCTTCTGTTTATGTGGCCGCTCATACGTTCGGACTCATACGCTCACACCCCTACCCCAACTGATATTCAGGCAAGCTCAGCATTCTGTGCAACAGTTTTCGCAACGGCGTTTCCAGAAAGCTCACAGACGCCTGTATGTCGTCGGTACCGAGTTCGGCATGCAGAAACGAAGCCAGCCCGTCAACGGTAACCGGGGCCAAGTCTACGGCAAAAAACTGCGACGCGAATAATTCCACCACCTGTCGCGAGGTCGTACATTCCGCACCTATCGTCCAGGCTGTTAAATCCACGGGTGCGGTGTGCCGGCCAATGGGTTTCACCCGCTCCAAAGCCATCTGCCAACCACGCATGCTACCCAGGCGGGTATTGAAATCTTCATCTCGATCGGCGAGCAGATTGGAAGCCGCCATGGTATCCGCGCCTGCCGCCACGCCGGTTGGCTTGGTCGCCGCCGACACCGACATGCCCTGACGCAAGCGTTCCTGCACTTTGACAACTTCAGAGCCGTAGGACGGATATCGATCCGGAGGAATGAATCCAATATCCGGAAAAAGCGAGTCTAGAACGAAGTTGCTTCGCTCAAACAGAAGACTTGGCGTGATCCAACTGCGACCCTCGGACCAACCGGCCACGGTGGGAGGATGCATGAGTCGTTGACCAAGTGCCTCGCTGACCACATTGAAGTCTGGTACCCCAGGGACCTTTTGCAGTCCCAATCGGCGATAGGTAGACACCATCAATTCCACGGGACTCTTTATGTGCGTACCAACATTTGCTGGGGCATAAAATTCCTGGGAAGAGAAGACCACCGTTAAAAACTCGCCGATGTCGAAATCTAAGCTTGCGAGCAACGCGCCAAGCTGCGCTTCGTCTGCCGCATCGAGGTCTTCGTTGACGAAGTAGCGGTACATTTTCGCCGCGATAAATTCCGCCGTCACGGGTTGCCGCATGATGATGTCGATGACCTGCACACCGTCAAAGTTTCCCTGCTGGCCGAGAAACGACTTTGACGCATCATCATGGTCGTCTTGATTGACATGGAACTCCAGACCCCGAACATTCCATCCAGTGAACGCCCGCGCCGCTTCCTGTACATCATTTTCGCTGTAGTTGCCCACTCCCATGGTGAACAACTCCATAATTTCACGCGCGAAATTCTCGTTGGGCGAATCTTTGGTGTTTACGCCTGCGTCCAGAAACACGAGCATGGCCGGATCCTGCGCCACGGCAATCAATAGATCACGAAAGTTTCCCAGACCCTTGGTTTGAAAAACGCTCAACTGCTGTAGCATTTTGCGGTAGTCCCGCACCTTATCTTCGTTGGTGGCGAAGTGGCCGTGCCAGAACAGCGCCGCCTTTTCCTGCAATGGATGCCCGGTGCGGAGCATGCGATTGGCCCACCAGTAGGACACCCTGTCGGTTTCCAGGCGACTGGCGCGCAGCCAATAGAAAAACTTGTTTACCACCGGCTGGAGGGGGCGATTACCACCAGGCTTGACGTTCACGCCCAGGGCGTGTCCCTGACGCTTTGCCAAAGTCGTAGTCGCCGGGCGGCTCGGCGGGAACGGATCCAGGCCCGGATCAAATATGCCCGAATGCTCAAACTCCGGCAGATCCGGATCATCCAGGCCGCGAATAAACCTCTGCACCGCCTGCCGCGGCGATAGCCGCGCCAACGCGCGCAGTTCGTCTTCGGTTGCGCCAAATCCTGCGCGCGAGGCAAGGTGCGCCGCCAGAGATTGCGACCAGAGCTCTGCGGGCAGAGGTTCCAGATTAAGCTCTGCGTGAGTTGCAGTGCATGCCGCCAGCAACGCAGCGCCCAACACTATCCTTATGCGCCAGTTCGACAATGTCCTCTCCCACAACAACGCCCATACCCTAACACTATTTATTGCTTTAATTGATCCCCCTCCCATAGCCGGCGTAGAATCCACCCTACCCACCCTCGCGGAGCCCTCGCATGACAGACCACGTTGTTTCCACCGCCCGCCGGCGCTTTGTTCAATACGCCACAATGCTAGGAGTAGGAGCGCAAACGCTGGTCAAATCCGGCGACGTGCGCGCGTCAGTATTTGACGGCAAGGAAGCTGCTGGCATGGGCGAGCCCTGGCCGTCAATGCAGTATCGCCAACTGGGCCGTACCGGACACAATTCCTCACGCCTGGTGTTTGGATGTGGCGCAACGCTATCCGGTGGACGCCACGATGACCTTTTGCAGGCGGCTTACGACGCCGGCGTAAACACCTTCGACGTCGGCTTCAAGCACTATTACGACGAGGCCGAGAAAAACCTCGCGCCATTTCTCAAGCAGAAGCGCGACGACATCTACCTCATATCCAAAGCCTACGTGCCGGTAGAGATCGAGTGGGACGAGGAGATCACCGTTGCTCAGGCTAAAGCCGCGGCCCGCGGCTGGAGCGCATACCTGGACGAGAGTCTCGGAGAAATGGGAATTGACCACGTTGACGCGTACTACTACATGGCATCGAACAACGTATCCGTGGTGACCAACGAAGAGATCCATCGAGCGTTCGAAGCGGCCAAGGCCGCCGGTAAAGTTTCGCACCTAGGATTGTCTACGCATCAGAATGCCGCAAATGTGCTGCAGGCCGCGATAGATACCGGTTGGTTCGATCTGGCTATGATCGCCATCACACCCGGCGGCTGGTACGACTGGGCAGACAAATCCGTCCTCGCGGGTTCACCGCCCATGAAAGACCTGCGCCCCATATTGGACGATGCGCGTACCGCCGGCATCGGTCTGGTGGGTATGAAGGCGGGACGCTTTCTGGCCGGACGTGCCTGGTTGGGTTGGGGCAACCCCAAAGCGTTCGACGACCACTACAACGCCCAACTGCTGCAGGCCAAACTTTCTGAGTTCCAGCGCAGCTATGCCTACGTACTGGAACACGGTCTGGATGTGGTCAATGCCGATATGCAGAGCATGATGCATCTTAAAGAGAACTTTACGGCGGCCGCTACGTCGGCGGACTATTTCGATATTGCGTGAACATCGCACAGCGCTCTACTACCAACCAAGCTGTGGGCTGTCTGGCGATATGCACCTGGCCGCCATGGTCGACCTGGGTGTACCCGAAGCATGGTTACGTGAGCAGCTAGCCAAGCTACCGGTCAGCGCAGAGTTCACCCTGGCCCTGGAGCCCGGGGCAAAAATGGGCATCTCGGGTACTCGCGCGCAAGTGTCTACAAACGATTCTGAGTCGCACCGTCACCACAGCTTTATCGTGGACATGATCCAGCGAGCCGGTTTCGAGCCGGGGGTGGAAAGGCGCGCACTGGATATATTTCAAGCCATCGCCAACGCGGAAGGTAAGATCCACAACATTCCACCGGATAAAGTTCACTTTCACGAAGTGGGCGCGGTGGACTCGATCGTTGATATCGTTGCCGCCGCGCTGTGCATCGAACACTTCAGCCCTGACATCATTTTGAGCAACCCGGTTGAAGTGGGCAGCGGTTTTGTAAATTGCGCACATGGAAGGTTCCCAGTGCCGGCTCCGGCTACCCAGGAACTACTCGCCGGAGCGCCATGCACTTATGGCACGGTGACCGGTGAATCGACCACGCCAACCGGTGCAGCGATTCTCGCAGCCAGCGTGGACGAGTTCCAACCCCGCGGTGTATTCGCCCCCCAGACAATCGGCTACGGCATCGGCCACAAGGATTTCGAAGTACCCAATGTGTTGCGCATTGCGCTGGGACGATACGTGCCAGCACTAGTGGGCTCCGAGGTTGCCGATCAACACTATAAGATCGAGGCCAACATCGACGATATGTCGCCGGAAGGATTCGAACCTCTGATGCACGCCCTGTTCGAGGCTGGCGCAGTGGACGTGTATTTTGTGCCCATCGTTATGAAGAAGAGTCGCCCTGCGCACACGCTGGTAGCGTTGTGCGATGAGCAGCATAAAGATGCGGTTGCCGCGGAAATTCTGAATCGCTCGAGCACGATTGGTCTGCGGGTGATGGCGTTTGCCAAGCGCGTGCTGCCACGCGAGCAACTTAATCTAAACACACAGTTGGGCGAGGTGCGGGTTAAGCGGGTGACGCAGCCAGATGGCCGCAAACGTTGGAAGTCTGAACATGAAGATGTTGTGCGCCTGGCGTCGGCCGCGGGCCTCGACTATCAGGCCGCCAAGGCGCTGATAGATTTCGATATCAGACGCAGCCTGACCGGCGACGCTGATTAGGCGACGTACATCCACGCGGCAAGCAGAACCGTGCATATTGCCAATAATATCAATAGTTTATTAAACATAGTTCATTCCCCAACGAACTTTTTCCAAACGTTTCTAGACAGGCAACGATACTAACCATTGCAGATGTAAAACGCCGCGCGGGTATGTATGGCGTGGCGCGGGTATGTAAGCTCTAGGCAACCGCTCCGTTGGCACGCAACGTCGCTATGGCGTCGTCGGACAGACCCAGATCACGCAAGATTGTGTCGGTATGTTCGCCCGGCGCTACCGCGAGCCCCGGCAATTCCGGTTCCGTGCGCGAAAACCGCGGCCCCGGGGCCGCCTGCTTCACGCCGTCATTCTCAACAAAGGTCGCGCGCGCCTGATTGTGTGGGTGAGCGATGGCTTCTTCAAAGTTCAGTACCGGCGCATAGCAGATGTCGGTGCCGAGCATGATCTCATCCCATTCATCCCTGGTTTTGCTGCTGAACACCGCCGTGAGCTTCTGCTGCAACGCTGGCCAGTCGTCGCGACTCATTTGCTTGGGAAGATCCGCTTCCTGATCCAAGCCGGTCTTTTCGAGTAGCAAGGCATAAAACTGCGGTTCGATGGATCCCACCGAGACATGTTTGCCATCCGCTGTTTCGTAAGTGCCGTAAAAGTGCGCCCCGCCGTCCAGCAGGTTAGTGCCGCGCTCTTCTGCCCAGCGCCCGGTATTCATGATGCCGAACACGGCGTTCATCAATAGTGCAGAGCCATCGGTCATGGCCGCATCGATCACCTGACCCTGCCCGGACTTCGATGTTTCGAACAGCGCTGCGGCTATACCGAACGCCAACAACATACCGCCGCCGCCGAAATCACCAACCAGGTTCAGAGGAGGCACAGGCTTGCCGCCCTTATTGCCGATGGCATGAAGCGCTCCGGACAGCGAGATGTAGTTGATATCGTGGCCCGCCACATGGGCCATGGACCCGGATTGTCCCCAACCCGTCATACGCCCGTATACCAGACGCGGATTACGCGCCAGCGCGATATCGGGCCCAATCCCCAAGCGTTCGGTAACACCCGGGCGAAAACCTTCGATCAGAGCGTCCGCCTGTTCCACCAGCTGCAGAACCGTTTCCACGCCTTCGGGATTCTTCAGGTCAACCGCGATACTTTTGCGTCCTCGTGCCAACACATCCGTGGGGTTGGCAGGGGCGCCAACTGAAACCGAGCGGTCAATACGAATGAGTTCCGCGCCCATGTCCGCCAGCATCATGCCGCAGAATGGCCCCGGTCCGATGCCCTGCAGTTCGACAATCTTTACGCCGTTTAATGGCCCCATGTGCACTCCCCTCGTTGTGTCGTTTCCAAACGCAAAAGCATTACCGCAATCTGGCCGGGTTGCAACATCAATCACAGGCCGTATGATCCGGTGTCCTTTCAACTTCGAACCACAGGGTCGGATCAACATGGTCGACATCGATGAACTCAAGGCGAAATTCCTCGACCAGGATTTCGACAGCAAAGAGTTTGTGCTGGATGCGCAGAAGATCGTCACAGTTGCCAAAGCATCGGGCGAAACCCGACCGGAGTATACGCAGCCGGAACACCCCGACTTCCAGGCGCCGCCGGCCTACCTATGCAGCCTGGCTTCCGGACGGCACCTGCCAATCGATTTTCCGTCTTTCGGCGGCATCCCCATGGACGGCGGCAAGGCGGTGACACGATACGCCCCGGTACGCCCTGGAGAAACGCTCATTGGCCGCACCCACCTGCACGACATTTACGACAAAAAGGGCAGATCGGGACGCATGATTCTGGTGGTAGCGCGCATGGAACTGTTCGACCAGGCGGAGAATCATCTGGCGACTACGGATTCGCGCATGGTAATCAGGGAGAGACCAGACTCATGAGCGTTGCAAACATCCACGACGTCGAATTCGGCGCCGACCTCCCAACCTTCGAGCCAGATACCTCTCTCGACACTGTGAGCAAATTTGCCGATGCCGTGGGCTGGGCATTGGGCGGACGTTTCACCAGCCACGAAAAAGCTCGCAAGGAAGGCCTGCCTGGCGCACTCGTACCCGGGATTATGGGCTTAGGATTTCTCACCACCACCATCCACCAGTGGTGCCCTGGTGCCGAAGTCGAGGCGATCGACACCGTATTCCGCGCGCCTATGATGGCCGACGAACCCTGCATCATCGGCGCGGTGGTCACAGACATCGACGAAGAAGAAGGGCTGGTGGAATTGGACATGACGCTGAAAAACAGCGCCGACGAAACCCGCGTATTTGGTACGGCGCGAGTACGACTACCAATCGACTAGCGGTACATATGCGTGCCGCCGCAAATGGTCAGAGCCTGTCCAGTCACATATGCGCTGGCATCTGAGGCGAGATACACCACGATTCCTTTGAAATCATCACTTTCGCCGAGGCGGCGTAAGGGCGTTGCTTCATTCACGCGCTTAACCGCCTCTTCGTTGTCCCACAACGCGCGCGCAAACTCGGTGCGGATCAAACCCGGGCATATCGCGTTTACCCGAATGCCCTTCGGCCCGAACTCCAATGCAAGGTTACGCACCAGGGCGATGTCCGCGAGCTTGGAAATATTGTAGGTCCCGAGCGTTTCAGAGCCGGCAAAGGCGCCGGTGCTCGAGGTAATCATCATCGACCCACGACCTTTGGCCAGCATATCCGGCGCCACCATCTGACACAGCCAGTGGTTTGAACGCACATTGCTGCCCATGATCTTATCGAAGGCTTCATCGGGGATGTCCGACATGGATCCGTAGAATGGATTCACGCCGGCATTGCCTACCAGGGTGTCGATAGGGCCCAGGCGGGCACGTGTCTCGTCGACTAATGCCTGCAACTGATCTTTGTAACCAATATTGCAGGCGATGGCGATGGCACGCTCCTCACCACACAATTCGTTGATCTGGGCTGCGGTCTCTTCGCACTGATCCAACTTGCGGCTGGATACAACGACCTTGCTGCCGTGCTCGGCCAATGCTGTGGCCATGGACTTTCCCATGCCTTTGGACGCACCGGTGAGCAACGCCACCTGGCCCGTTAAATCGAAAAGCTGACTCATAAATATCCTATTGTTGCTGCCAGTTCAGGATGCCTTCGCCGGTGACCATGGCCTGCCCAGGCATAACGCGAATTCTCCATGGATCCAAGCGCAGGGCCGCGAAGCCTGGCGACTGTGCATCGTCCCAGCCAGGAATAATCGCCGGGTCGTACCCCACCGGCTCAGGCCCATTGGCGAGCTTATCCCAAACAGCCTGTTTGCCCTCGGCATCGCTCACCCAACTCGCTGCGCATTCCGCCACACAGGTATCCTGATCCGGCGACCAGTAGTTACACGATACGAACGGGCTGGCTTGCAGGTGGGCAAGCTTGGTCGGGGTCGGACCCGTGGCAATCCAGCCCACCAACTCGTTTCCGTCCCACTCCCAGATAGGGTGCAGGACGCGCGACCTGGGTCTCCCCGTCGCATCTACCGTAGCAACCCCACACCAGACGATTTTGTGCGCCATCTGCACAAAGGCAGGCGCTGTTTGACTCAGACCATTCATGCTTCACTCCCCGTCCATACGACCGATGAATCTACCTCATTGATATCGGTATGCCCACAAAAAGCCATGGTCAGATCCAACTCACGGGCAATTATCTCGAGACACGCAGTAACCCCTGCTTCGCCCATTGCACCTAGACCGTTCAGGAAAGCTTTGCCGATAAATGTGCCTTGTGCCCCCAGCGCCATGGCGCGAAACACATCCTGGCCGCTGCGGATGCCACCGTCCAGCCAAATGGGCATACGATCGCCGACGGCTGCGCAGATCTGCGGCAGCACTTCTATGCTGGCCGGCGCCCCATCCAACTGGCGGCCACCATGATTGGACACAATCAGCGCATCCGCACCACTGTCCAGCGCGCGACGCGCGTCCAGCGGGTCCATGATGCCCTTTAGTATGAGCTTGCCGCCCCACTGCTCTTTAACCCAGGCAACATCGTCCCAGCCCAGCGTGGGATCCAGCTGCTCCGCCGACCACTGCGACAGCGACGTGAGGTTTTCCACCCCCTTCGCATGCCCGATGACGTTGCCGAATCCTCGGCGCCGCGTGCGCAACATGCCCATGCACCACCGCGGTTTGGTGGCCATGTTGATGAGGTTGGTCAATGTCAGCTGGGGTGGCGCAGTCATGCGATTTTTCAGGTCCTTGTGGCGTTGACCCAGGATTTGCAGATCCAAGGTCAGTACCAGAGCCGAGCAGCCTACCGCCCGGGCGCGTTCGATGAGGGCCGCGATGAACTCTCTGTCGCGCATCACGTACAGCTGGAACCAGAACGGCCTGGAGGTATGCGCCGCCACATCTTCCATGGAGCATATGCTCATGGTGGACAGCGTAAACGGAACACCAAACCGCTCCGCGGCCCGCGCGCCGAGAATTTCGCCGTCGGCACATTGCATGCCCGCCAGACCAGTGGGCGCGATTCCCACCGGCATGGCGTACTTTTCACCGAGCAACTCGGTAGAGATATTGCGTTGCGACAGGTTTACCGCGACACGTTGGCGCAGCAGAATATCCTGCAGGGCCGCCTCGTTGCGTCGATAAGTGGACTCGCTCCATGAACCCGATTCCGCATAGTCGTAGAACATCCGCGGAACTCTTCGCTTGTGCAATCGCCGCAGATCATCAACACAGGTTATCGTCGCCACCGCTGCAATGCTCCCCGTTCATCAAACCATCCAGCGTGGTACATTAACGGCTTTGGTTACACGCCGGAAGAACCGCAATATAAGGGAGGGGTTATGCCACGTTTCATCCTGTTTTGGGCAGGTGCTGTATTGCTGACAGGGTGTACCCAACCCGACCAGGAAATCAGCGAAATTGAGCCCACCGAAGCCAGCGACGAGGCGCGGCTGGAAGCTGCCACGACCTGCGCTAACTACGTAGCCACCGGCATGCCGCTGTTTGGCGACGTGCATGTACATACCAGCTACTCGTTTGACGCCGCGGCAAACAGCACCGGAGCAACGCCCGTCGACGCGCACAACTACGCGCAAGGCAAACCCATACCGTTCTTTCCTCTCGATGAAAGCGGTAACCCTGCCGGCACCGCACAAATCGATCGTCCATTGGACTTTCTGGCCGTAACCGACCACGGCGAATTTCTCGGTGAGCGCGCTTTATGCAGAACCGAAGGCTCGCCAGTATTCGATTCCAAATTCTGCACCGATTTCCGCGCCAACGAGCGTCAGGGCATGATGATGCTGGGCAGCGTGATCACTACCGAAACGCCGTCGCGCATACCCGCAGTGTGCGGGGAGGATGGCAGCCGCTGTCCGCAGTTTGCGCAGGCGCCATGGCGCGACATTCAAGACGCCGCCAATAACGCCAACCAGCCCTGTGACTTCACCAGCTTCATCGCCTACGAGTACACCGGCACGCCTGGCACATCCAACTATCATCGCAACGTGATCTTCCGAGATGAGACGGTGCCCGCAGCGCCCGTGAGCTACATCGACGCGCCCATCGACAGCAAGCTCTGGGCCGGACTCGACGCGGTGTGCACGCAGGAGCAGGGATGTGACTACCTAACGATTCCACACAACACCAATCTGGCCAACGGGCGCATGGCCCCCTACATGAAACTCGAAGACACCCTCGCGGCAAAACAAGCGTACGCACAGACACGTCTGCGGCGTGAACCCATCATGGAAATTTTTCAGCACAAGGGAAACTCGGAATGCATCAACGGTCTGAGCAGCATTCTGGGCGCACCAGACGAGCTGTGCGCTACTGAAGCCGTGCGCCGTATGGGTGAGGACAAAACCTATCTATCCCGCTCCATGCAGGATGGCGAACTCACCACGTCTCCAACCTCAGAAGTGACGGAAGAATGCGCGCCTGACGAAATCGGCGCCAATGGCATGCTCGGCGCCGGCTGTGTGCACGCAACCGATTTTCAACGATCGGCCCTGGTGGTCGGACTGGCGGAACAACAGAAGATTGGGATGAACCCGGTCAAGCTCGGCATCATCGCCTCAACCGACACCCACAGCGCGAACCCGGGCGGGGTGCAGGAGGACAACTGGGGCGGCGCGGTCACTGGTGAAGCGACGCCAGCGCAACGCCTGGAACCCGGGCTACTCACAAGCGGCATCGACGGCAACCCAGGGGGGCTTGCAGGCGTGTGGGCCCGGGAGAACACCCGCGATGAGATCTTCGACGCGATGCTGCGACGGGAAGTTTTCGGCACGTCCGGACCGCGCATCGTGCCGCGTCTGTTCGCTGGGTGGGACTTCGATGATGAGCTGTGTGACGCACCCGATCGGGACCAGCGAGCGCTTGCGAGTGGCGTCCCCATGGGCGGTGATTTAACCGCCAATTCAACCAACGGCGCGCCACGCTTCCTGGCGCATGCGGCGAAAGACCCGCAAGGCCTTGACCTCGTTGAACTACATCTGATCAAGGGCTGGGTCAACGCAGACGGCGGATTGCACACAGAAGTTCTGGAGATCGCCAAGGTACCAGAGGGTGCCGCTACGCTGTGCACTGTTTACACCGACGAGCAATTTGACCCACAACAGCCCGCGTACTACTACTTACGCGTGGTGGAACCGCCCTCGCCGCGCTGGCACACCTACGACTGTGCACGCCTGCCGGAAGCCGAACGCCCGCCGGTGTGCGCAAACGGTGCCTATCCAGACACCGTTCAAGAGATGGCCTGGACCTCCCCTATCTGGTATGGAAACGATTAATGGCATTCAGTTTTACTGACGAGCAGGAACAGTTTCGCGATATCGTGGCGCGATTCTGTCGTGACAAATCGCCCACAACCGCAGTACGTGCACAAATGGAAACAGACCGTGGGTACGACCCCGCGGTGTGGCAACAGCTTTGCCAGGAACTCGGCCTCGCCGCTATCCACATCCCGGAGCACAAAGGCGGTTCAGGTTTCGGGCCAATAGAACTGGGCATTGTGATGGAAGAACTGGGTCGCTCGCTATTGTGTAGCCCTTACTTTGCCAGCGCCGTGCTCACGGCAACTGCTATCGCCGAAGCAGGCACCGACGCGCAATGCGAACAACTAATCCCTGCAATCGCGGACGGCTCAACCATCGGCGCGCTGGCAGTTTCCGACACCGATGGGGGCTTTAACATCGACGGGCTGTCGACCATCGCAACCTCCAGCAACGACGCATACACCTTAAGCGGTACCAAGCGTTTTGTGGTCGACGGGCACAACGCAGACTTGCTCGTAATCGCGGCTGCGACCGAATCCGGCCCGGCTCTGTTCACCGTTGCTGCAGACGCTGGCGGCCTGGACCGCACGCCAACTGCCGTCATGGATCCGACCCGCAAGCTCGCAGACATCACCTTTACACACACCCCCGCGCAACGTCTTGGTGGTGGGGAAGTCTTGGACATCACACCAATTTACGACACCGCCTTGGTCGCCCTGGCCAACGAAATGGCCGGCGGCGCGCAAGCTCTGTTCGATTCGGCCGTGGAGTACACCAAACTACGCGTCCAGTTCGGCCGTACCATTGGATCGTTTCAGGCCATCAAACACCGCCTGGCAGATCTACTACTCGAAGTTGAAGGTGCCAAGTCCGCCGCCTACCAGGCCGCCCAGGCGATGGCCGCAGATGAAGCAGTCACACAGACCGCAAGCCTCGCCAAGGCTTGCGCTGCCGAGGCCTATCTGAGTGCCGCGATACAGTGCATCCAACTACATGGCGGAATCGGCTTCACCTGGGAAAACGACACGCACCTGTGGTTCAAGCGCGCAAAAAGCTCTGAGGTGTTTCTCGGCACCCCGGCGCATCACCGCGAGCGCATGTTGCAGGCTATGGGAGTTTAACCATGACAGAAGTTCAAGATCTACAAGCCCAAACGCGGGAATGGCTTACCGCAAACTGGGATCCCAATGCCTCTCTGGTGGCATGGCGAACTAAACTGGCTGAAAGCGGATGGGCTACCGCACACTGGCCGAAGGATTTCTATGGACTGGGCCTTTCACCCGCAGAGTCCGCCGCCATCACCGACGTGTTCCACGAGCTGGGCATCATTGGCGCAGCCAGCTCTGGCGTTCGCATGCTTGCAGCGGCAACCATTCTGGAGCACGGCAGCCCGGACCAGAAACGAAGATTTCTACCACGCATCATCACCGGCGAGGACTCATGGTGCCAGTTGTTCAGTGAGCCCGGCAGCGGCTCAGACCTGGCCGGCGCCACCACTCGCGCGGATCGCAACGGCGACGCGTGGGTTGTGAACGGTCAGAAAGTCTGGAACACCAGCGCACACCATGCAGAGTGGGGCCTGCTGGTCGCACGCACGGATTGGGACGTACCCAAACATCAGGGCTTGAGCTACTTCATCATCGACATGCACCAGCCCGGCATGGAGGTACGACAGCTCAGACAAATGAATGGCCACGCATCTTTCAATGAAGTATTCATGACCGATGCGCTAGTACCCCGCGACAATCTCGTCGGCAACACCGGCGATGGCTGGCAGGTTGCCGTCACCACGCTCGCACACGAACGCCGCGGCGCTGACCGCCAGCGCGACGGTGGCTCAATCGCCAGACTCGAGGGGCCGATCTATGACGAATACCGCCGCGAGCTCGAGATTGCAAACGAGCCGTATAAGTGGTACCCGCAGAGAGCGGGACGGGTAGATCTGGTGATCGAACGCGCCCAGGAAACCGGCGCCATCGACGACCCGGTAATCCGTCAGGACATCGCCAGGCTGCTTGTCCTTGCGCGCACCACCCAGTGGACCGCGGCACGGGCGCGTGCCGCCCAGCAGGCCGGCAAACCGCAAGGTCCCGAAGGCTCCTTGGGTAAGCTCTCAGCCAGCAATATCGCGCGACTCGCCGCGCGTGTACACACCGACATCACCGGCATCGAAGCCATGCTCACGGGGCCAGACAGCCCACGCGAGGGCACCATCGCGGAGATACTGGTTTCCGTACCAGCCGTTTCGATTGCGGGCGGTACCGACGAAATCCAGAAAAACATCATCTCAGAACGCGTCCTCGGCATGCCTAAGGAGCCTCGCTTCGACACCGGTCCGTTCAAGGACGTGCCGCGCAATCTCAGCGACATCTAGCGGATAACGATAGTGACGAATAGACCCTTAGACGGCGTGCGTGTGATTGAAGTTGGCCAGCTACTGGCTGGCCCTTTCGCTGGAACCATGCTTGCATATTTCGGCGCCGAAGTAATCAAAGTTGAACCACCCGGCGATGGCGATCCGATTCGCGGATGGAGGCTGTTGGACGACAGTGGCACGGCCTACTGGTGGCGATCGCTGGGACGCAACAAGAAGTCTGTCACAGCCAACTTACGCACCGACGAAGGACGTAACGTCGTGCGACGCCTCATGCAATCAGCCGACGTAGTGATCGAGAACTTCAAGCCCGGTACGATGGAAAAATGGGGCCTTGGGCCCGACGATCTCCGCGAGCAGAATCCTAATCTGATATTTGCACGTATCTCCGGTTATGGCCAGACCGGCCCTAATAGTACCAAGCCTGGTTATGCGTCTGTTACCGAAGCGTACAGCGGGTTTCGCTATGTCAACGGATTCCCCGGCGACGCCCCGGTACGTCCCAACCTGAGCATCGGCGACACGGTAGCGGGCATTCACGCGGTGCTGGGTGTCCTGCTGGCATTGCTGGAGCGCAAGCAGGACCGCGGTACTTCCGGCCAGGTCGTCGATGTGGCGCTCTACGAAGCCATGTTCAATCTCATGGAAGGCATGGTCCCGGAATACTCCGGCGCAGGCGCCATACGTGAACCATCGGGCTCGACCATCACAGGCATTGTGCCCACCAATACCTATTTGTGCGCGGACGGCAAGCACGTCGTCATTGGCGCAAATGGTGATTCGATTTTCATACGATTGATGAACGCCATGCAGCGCGCCGACATCGCCGCAGATCCACGCTATGCCGACAACCCGGGGCGCGTTGAGCACCAGGACTTCATCGACGGCGCGATCGCCGTATGGACGAGGGCGCATACCTGCGCGGAGGTGATAAGCAAGCTGGAGGATGCAGACGTACCGGTGGGACCCATCTACAATGTCGATGACATGATGGCGGATGAGCACTTCAGAGCGCGTAACCTGTTCGAGCAAGTCGAAACCGATCAGGGAACCCTGGAAATCCCGGCAATACTGCCAAAATTAAGCGCTAGCCCCGGCCGCACGGACTGGCCCGGCGGGGCCGTTGGCACCCACACCCAGGAGATTCTCACCGAGATTGGATTCAGCACCGAGGAGCTGGAAGCCCTACGCGCTAAAGCCGATATCTAGGCAACCGCTAAGCTTTCGACAGAAGTGGTTAACCCGCTTAGTCGTCGATATCTTTGAAAAAGTCGATATCGCGCTTCTCTCCCTCAGGCACCGGCACTTCAACCACGCGTTCTTCCACGTTGTCGAATTCCAGCCGCAGCGCCCGGGTCATGGTTGCGTGCAACTCATAAGTGCAGGTGATGTAGGTCAGTTCAATTATCTCGACCTCGCTCAAGTGTGCCTGCAGGCTCGCAAACGTCCCATCGGCCACGCGTCCGCCCTGCAGAACGAGGTCATCGGTATAGGCCAAGACTGCGCGTTCCACATCGGAAAAAAGGTTAGTAGACGACCAGTGCGGTATCGCTTCAATCTGCTCCTCGGAAAATCCCGCCGCGCGCAACGCCTTACAGTGCTGCGAAAATACGAACTGACTTCCGCGTGCGAATCCGGCGCGCGCCTGCCCTAATTCACGCAGGCGCGGCGCTATCTGACGATTCTCGTCTCGATAAAACTGAAATCCGGCCAACATGTGGTGCAGGCAATCCGGCACCTGCGCAAACACCGTCCACCAATCCCCCGGCGTGCCAGTGGCAGTACCGGGGTCCGCCACCGGATCTCGATCAGGCCCAAACAAGGCATCGTACATCGGCAAAACGCTGGGGTCGGCGTCCGCCCGGCTCACTTCTTTTAATCTCGGCATCTCAATCACTCCAAAGAAACTAGACCCCGGTAGTATACTCAGGCCCATGAACCAGCGACCACCAGGCTTCATTCAACAATTGATGCAACGCAGAGTCATGCGGGTGCTCAGCCTGTATCTGATCTCGTCGTTCGTGCTTCTACAGATAGGCGATATCACTTTCGAACCCCTGGGTTTACCGGACTGGGCGATGCGCGTACTGATCGCGGCTCTGCTGATTGGCCTGCCGACCACACTGATCTTAGCCTGGCTTTTCGACATAACCCCGGACGGCGTAGTGCGCACGGACATTCACACCGCAGCCCACCACACCTTTGGTACCGCGCGCAAAATTGAGATAGCGGTGATCGTCCTGTTGGCTGCGTCCCTCGCCTACTTTATGAGTCGAGAATTGTCGCCTGAACAGGCGACCTCGATGTCAGTGCGCTCTGTAGCCGTCCTGCCATTTTTGGATATTAGTCCGGAAAACAACCACTTAGCTCGCGGACTTACAGCCGAGCTCACCAATACATTGGCCGCCATCCCCGACCTGCACGTGGCTTCCTACTCGCTGTCCCTGCTCAGCGGTGGTCTCAGTGATCTTGAGATCGCCAGAACGTTGAATGTCGCAAACCTGGTCAAAGGTAGCGTGCAGCAGATGGCGCAAACCCTGCGGGTCGGCGCCCAGGTCGTGCGCGCCCAGGACAGTAAAGTGTTGTGGAGTTACCAGGTCGACAGACAGATCGAGGACGTATTCGCGATCCAGGACGAGATTGCCAACAATGTCGCCCGCAATCTGAAAAGCACATTATACCGCGAGGCGCTGAGCGTGAACGCGCAACGGCGCACGGACAACATTGCAGCCTACGAGGCTTACCTGATGGCTCTGCACCATCGCCTGGCCGGTTGGCCCAAGGTGCTCGAGCACGCCGAGCGCGCGGCAGCCATCGATCCAGAGTTTGTGCCTGCGCATACACTGGTAGCGAATGTGTATCTGCGCAGGGTCGGTGGCTTGATCCCTTTCAAAGAAGCCTATCCTCTGGCGCGCGCCAGCGCGGAGACGGCGCTGTCCCTTGACCCGGATTATGCGCCCGCCCTTGTGGTCAAGGCGCACCTGCAGCGCATGGCGAGAGACTACGAAGGCGCCGAAGCCCTATTCAAACGCGCAAAGGCATTAGCGCCAAACATGCCGCCCCGTGACCTGGCCAATTTCCTGGTTATGATGGGACGCGTGGACGAAGCGCTGGTGGAATACCAACGCGCGTTGGAAATCGATCCCCTCGATCCGGGCTTTTACCTATCGGCATTGTTCAACTCAGGCGCGCACCAGCAGGCCATAGAATTCTTAACGCCGCTGGCACTCACCGGCCCACCCAGAGCTCGAGCAAACGATTCAGCAACGATGGCGGTCTGGCAGGTGAGGTTGGGGAACACTTCTGAGGCCGATCGCTGGCTGGACATCGCTCAGAAAGAGGTTGATCGCGCAAACAGCACGGTCGCACGAGGGCTATTGACCTACGCGCTGGCGAAACGCGGGCGCGTCGAAGCTGCGCGGAAGCAAATCGCCCGGCTGGAAGAGATGCAGCAACGTTTGTACGTCAGTCCCATAGGTCTGTTCTGGGGCTACTATGGGTTGGGCGATCTGGAACGCGCTTTTCTATTGCTGAACCGCGCGGTAGATGAGAACGTTTTCATGCTGCTGATGGAGCTGAAAACATCGCCCGCGTTCGACGACATACGTGGCGATCTACGCTTCGTCAACGTGCTTGAGCGACTGAACCTGAACGAAGCCTAGAACCACAGGAGAAACGATATGAGTTGGGGATTTGACAACGACGAGGAATTTCAACCGGCACTGGACTGGATCGATGAGTTCGTGCGCACCAAGGTAGAGCCCCTGGACATGATTCTGGACGACCCGTATGACGTGCAGAATCCAGACTTCATCAAGCTGGTGCGCCCGCTGCAGGAAGAGGTCAAGAACATGGGCTTGTGGGCTTGTCACCTCGGCCCGGAGTTAGGCGGTCCCGGCTTTGGTCAGTTGAAGCTGGCGCTCATGAACGAAATTCTCGGTCGCTCGCGCTTCGCGTCCATCACCTTCGGCACCCAGGCGCCAGATACGGGGAACGCCGAAATTCTCGCCCACTACGGTACTGATTATCACAAGGAGCAGTACCTGCAACCGCTATTGGATGGCGAGATAGTCTCCTGTTACTCAATGACGGAACCCCACGCTGGCGCCGACCCCACCATGTTCAAATGTATGGCGGTAGAGGATGGTGACGAATACGTCATTAACGGCGAGAAGTGGTTTTCTTCGAATGCGAAGTGGGCGTCGTTTTTCATCGTCATGACCGTGACCGACCCGGATGCACCCCCGCATCAGCGCATGACACAATTCATCGTGCCCGCGGACACCCCTGGCATAAACATCATCCGCAACGTGGGTGTCGGCACCGAAGACCGCGGCGAAGGCAGCCACGCCTACATTCGCTACGAAGACGTGCGGGTGCCGAAGGACAACATGCTTGGCCCCCGTGGCCAGGCATTTGCGGTGGCACAAACCCGCCTCGGCGGTGGCCGCATACACCACGCCATGCGCACCCTGGGACAGATCAGCAAAGCCTTCGATTGGACATGCGAGCGGGTCTTGTCCAGAGAAACCAAGGGCGAAGTGCTGGCCACCAAGCAATCGGTGCAGGAGAAGATTGCCGACAGTTGGATGGAGATCGAACAATTTCGGTTGCTGGTTCTACGTACCGCCTGGCGCATCGACAAATATCAGGACTATATGAAGGTTCGCAAAGACATTGCTGCCATTAAAGCGCTGATGCCGAAGGTCTATCACGATATCGTTTCCCGCGCGCTGCATTTGCACGGTTCGCTGGGCGTATCTAACGAGATGCCGTTCACGTCCATGTTGATAGGGTCGTACACCATGGGGCTGGCGGATGGACCCACCGAGGTGCACAAGGTGACCGTGGCGCGACAAGTGCTGCGAGAGTACGACGCGAGCCAGGAGCTGTTCCCGGAATACCATCTACCGCGCCGCTACAACGCCGCTGTGGAGCAGTACGGCGATATGCTCGAGCGCGAGCTGGCGGCCTGGTAGGCATGCCAAGCTGGTCGAACTGGTCCGGCAAACTCACCGCCACGCCATCGAGAATCGAATTTCTGCGCAGCGAGGCACATGCAGCCGCGCTGACCAAAGCAGCTACCGATAACGGTGAGCGGGTGCGAGTTGTGGGTGCCGCGCACAGTCATGCACCGCTGGTGCGCCACGACGGCATCATCGCCGATCCTCAAGCGTTAGCCGGGGTGATTTCTACGGATCTGGCGACCCAGTCCGCCTGGGTTGCCGCTGGCACTCGTGTTTACGCCCTCGGCCCTGCCCTGCTCGATGCCGGCCTCGGCCTGCTGAATCAAGGTGACATTGACCAACAAGCGATTTCTGGCGCGACAGCCACTGGCACTCACGGTACTGGCGTGGGGCTGCGCAACCTGTCTGCAGCAGTGATAGGCGCCCGCATCGCGCTAGCAAACGGCGAGTTAGTTGATTGTTCGGCGAACGACCAACCGGAACTCTGGCAAGCCAGCCGTCTGCACCTGGGCGCCTTCGGCGTGGTCACGCGTCTGCATCTGCAATTGAGCCACGCCTATCGCCTCAAGGAGGCCAGTTGGCAAGCCGGGCTCGACGAAGTATTGGCGTCCTTCCACGCGGACGCCGTCAAGCATCGTCACCTCGAGTTTTTCTGGTATCCGCACACTGACGTTGCACAAGGCAAGTCCATCGATGTTACCGACGACTCACCGGTATACCCACTGGCCGAGGAAGGCGCACGCTGCGCATGGAGCTTCGAGGTGCTGCCGAACCACCGTCCGCACAAACACACAGAGATGGAATACAGCGTGCCGGCGAGCAACGGGCCTGCCTGTATGGCTGCTATCCGCGACCTCCTGAAAAACACATTCACCGATGTACGGTGGCCCGTGGAATATCGCACCCTGGCAGCCGATGACGTTTGGATGTCTACCGCCTATGCACAGGACACCGTCACCATTTCGGTGCATCAGGACGTTCGCGAGGATGATGAACCGTACTTCCGAGCCTGCGAAGACATCTTTCTCGAGTTTGACGGCAAGCCGCATTGGGGAAAGGTGAACTATCTGGACCGCGACCAGCTGGCCGCAAGGCATCCGCGCTGGGATGACTGGTGGCGGGTGCGAGACCAGGTAGACCCCAACGGAACTTTCTTGAACGACTATTTAGAAACAATTCGGTAAGGCACAAATGGTACATCCGTCCTACACGTCCAAGTTTCCAGAACTCGGCTTCTATGGTTTGCCCGGCCACACCCGCACGCCCAGAGACGTGCTTCGCCAGGTGCAGGACGCGGAAGCCTTAGGGATCGGCAACGTCATGATCTCGGAGCGGTCCGACTATAAGGAAATTGCCTCCATCTGCGGCGCATGTGCTGCGGTTACCGACAATATCTACATCGGCACCTCAGGCACCAATCTGAATACCCGACATCCAGTAGTGACAGCTTCGATGGGTTCCACCCTGAACAGTCTGTCAGACGGACGCTTCGCGTTGGGACTGGCCAAAGGCATGAAACAACGCTGGCAAGCCTGGGGGCTCGACCACCCTACGTATGCCCGAGAAGCGGAGTTCGTCGCCATCATGCGGCGCCTCTGGCGTGGTGAGACAATTGTGGGCCACGATGGCGCCCTGGGTAAGTTTGCCGCACTGAGTGTCGCACCCTATATCGACGAAGATATTCCGATACTGTACGTCGGCTTCGGACCCAACAGCTTGCGTCACGCTGGCTCAGTTTACGACGGTGCGCATCTGCACACGTTCATGAGCGATCAGGCATTGGGCAACGCTGTCGCGCAATTTCGGGCAGGCGAAGTGGCCGCGGGCAAGGAAGCTGGCCAGGGCAAACTCTGGTCCGTGTTCGCTACCGCATGCGACGTGAGCGAAGAAAAGTACCTGAAATTCATCGTCGCGCGTTTAGCGACTTACCTGCAGATACCAGGCTATGGCGAACTGCTGGTGGCAGTTAACGGCTGGGACCCCGAGACCCTGGAGACATTTCGCGCACACAAAGCGGTCACTAGTGTTGGCGGTATCATCGACAGCGTCGCCACTACGACACAGTTGGCCGAGGTAGCCAAGATCATTCCTGAAAAATGGCGTCCCGCGGCGGTAGGCAATGCGCAAACCTGCGCGGCGCGATGGGTGGATCAGTTCACGGCGGGCGCGGACGGCATCATCATCCACGCGAGCACCCCGGAAGAATTCGCGCCGGTGCTCGCGGAATACGAAAAAATTCGCCCGAACCATCTGTTCGAGGAACGTACAAATCGCCCGGGATAACGCAGGGATATGGTATGAAAAATGCGAAGTCATTGCGTGGACTGTCAGAAAGCAACTGGCAGCGGATTCGCCACTGTTCACCCTGGCGGACAACGACCCTGGCCTGATCTGGATCAAGGCTGGAAGCCTGGATGGCCGAAGTTGGCTCGCGCCCACCGACAGTTGCTGGACAGGCTCCGCCGCGGCCTGGTCACCCGCCGTCGAAGGGGTCACCCTCCACCCGGGCAACCCTTAGCAGGCATCACTCTCCGCCTGCATAAATCCGTATCAGGCGATCGAGAAACTCGCGACTTTCATACAGCGACTCCACCGGGACACTCTCATTCAGACCATGCGCGTTGGTCTTGTTGGGATCCATAAACAATCCACTGACGCCATACGTCGGGATGCCTGCCGGAGTCAAGAAGCGCCCGTCGGTGCCTCCGGCAACCATGGTCGGAAGAACCGGTACGCCCGGCCACATCTGCTGGGTGAGTTCCTCAATCGGACCAAGGATTTCAGGTGTCAAATCCGGCGGCGGCGAGGTCGACTCAGGCAGATCCACGAACGTAACGCTGACCTTGTCATCATCAACAATTCGTTCAAGCGTCTGGCGAATTTCTTCCTGGGTGTGCCCTGGAAAGATCCTGCAGTTGACGTTGGCACCCGCTCTCTGCGGCAATGCATTGGGCGCATGTCCTGCATCCAGCATCGTCGCGACACAGGTCGTATGCAGAATGGAGTTGTAGCTTGGATTCTGTCTTACCCGTGCAAGCGCAGCAGCCGGCGGTGGATCGCGCTGAATGGCCAGCATATCCTCGCTCATCTGCCCACTCTGCATGCTCGACATGCGCTGGAAATATCCGCGCGTGGTGTCGTTGAACTCGATTGGAAACGTGTAAGACTCAACCTTGTGCAGCGCCCGCATCAATCGATATATGGCGTTGTCCGGCAGAGGGCGGGAAGAATGGCCGCCAGGATGTCTGACTTCCAATCGATAATCCTGATAGGTCTTTTCGCCCGCCTGGATGCTGTTGTAAACACGGCGTCCCTTTCCATCCAGCAATCCTCTACCACCTTCATTGAGCGCAAACTGCGCGTCGATGAGGTCACGGTGGTATTGCACCAGGTAGCTCGCCCCGTTGAAAGTATTCGGCGTTTCCTCGCCGCAAGTTAGCGCCAGCCTTATGGTCCGCTCAGGTTGAAATCCGGTTCGGCTCATTCGCATCAACACGTCGACAAAGATTGCCGCCATGGACTTGTCGTCAGCTGTGCCGCGACCATAGAAATACCCATCTTCCTCTACCAGTGTGAACGGGTCTCGCTCCCAGTCATCCGGGTTGGCCTCGACCACATCGATGTGCGCAAGCAGCAGCATCGGTTCGGCGTCAGGCGATGTACCTGGCAGCGCGGCAACCAGGTTGCCCTGGCGGGGCCAGTCGGGCGGAACGATTACCTTGATATTTTCATCCGCCATGCCAGCGGACGAGAGCCTGGCCGCCATGGCGTTGGCCGCGTCCGTACAACTGCCCACCGAGAGCGTGGTATTTATTTCGACGAGTTGTCTGTAGAGCTCACGAAATTCCAGCTCACCTGCAGTGGGTGTCGCGGACCAGGCCGCTACCACCAACAACCAGACTCCCACAGTGCTGACTATCGCTGATGTGCCATTCATCAGTTTCTCCTGCTCGACATGAAACGTATGCGCGGGCACGCCCTAGCCAGATGCTACCGCATTGACAACCCCGACACCCGCCCCTTTAATCATTGCAACCCTATACCACCGCACCCTGCACCGAGGTTCACCATGTCCTGGAATATTGCCGGAACCTACTACGAAAACTGCTCATGTGACGCGATCTGCCCATGCACGTGGTCAAACATGAATCAAGGCGCCACCAACGACGACTGTCGGGTGGCACTGTTGTTTGAAGTGGAAAATGGGTCCGTCGACGGCGTGGACGTGGCGGGCACGGCCTGCGTCATTATCATGCAGACCCCCAAGCAGATGCTCGAAGGTAACTTCAAAGTAGGTCTGATCATCAGCGACAGTGCAACCGATGAACAGGCCGAGAAGCTGACTGCGGTGTTCTCCGGCGCCGTGGGCGGCCCTATAGCCAGCTTGGCACCCCTGATTGCCGAGAACATTGGGGTAGAACGGCTTCCAATCAGTGTCGACCACAATGGCGCCCAACACCATATCGTGGTCGGCGAAGCTCTCGACATGGGCCTGACAAAGGAACTCACGCCCGATGGCGACCCCGTGCAGCTCACGAACATCGTTATCCATCCAGCCGGGCCGACCCTCGATGTAGCGATCGCCGACCAGGTCAACAATTCCATCTTTGGCATCGATTGGTCGGGTGACGGGCTGTCTGCTTTCTCGAACCCGTTTTCCTGGGCCGCCTGATCCCGGTCAAGCCTACGACGAAAGTATTGCTGAGCGCGTCGATCGCGGCGTGGCTCGGTACCCTTGCCTGGGCACTGATCGCCGACATGCGCGCCATGCCAGGTGTGATGGGCATGAGTCCCGCCACCTTCACGGCTATGTGGACACTCATGATGGCCGCCATGATGCTGCCGTCCGTGACTCCCTTTGTCGGCGTCTATGAACGTACCATCAGCCAGGATCGAGGCGCGCGGCTCACCGGATTAACGTTTGGATACCTGGCAGCGTGGGGTGCAAGCGGGATCGTCGCCTACGCTATTGCCGAAGCTTTCGGCGCGCTGGCCGCCAGCAACAATACTTGGACGCGTGTGGTTGCTGTGGGTGCATTCGCCGGCGCAGGTCTGTATCAGTTGAGTCCGCTCAAAATGCGCTGTTTGAGTCACTGCCGCACACCTCTGGGCCACCTCATCCACTACCTCGGCTACCAGGGCCGAATGCGTGACGTACGCGCAGGGATGAGTCATGGATGGTTCTGTCTAGGTTGCTGCTGGGCACTGATGGTGCTGATGGTGGCATTCGGTGTAATGAACGTGCCTGCCATGGTTGCCCTCGCGGGCGTTATTGGTATCGAGAAGCTCTGGAAGCATGGGGAGAGCTTTGCTAAGGCGGTGGGCATTGCCGCCTTGATCTTCGCTGTTGCCCTGATCTTCTTCCCGGAATTCGCGGCGGGCCTCGACCCTGGCTCGATGATGACAATGGATTAAGGCCCGATGCGGCGCTCTATCTTTTGTAAAACTGCAACGCTTGCGCGTACAACGAGATCACTTCCTCGCGCTGCGTGTTGGTCATATACCGCCCCTTGTCTGTCGCCCAATCAATGGCAGTCTGCACTTCCTGGGCTAGGATCCGGGCGTCTTGCTCCGACCAAATCTCGGCATCGTCAGCCAGCAGGTAGATGGGACTCGTGTGCGCCATTGGCGGTATACCTTGCGTGCCCAACAACGCCCACTTCTGATACGGCAACAACTTGCTCCCATTCGCCCGGGCAGCCACCCACGTGCTGTTCTGCAGTTCAATCTCGGCATTCAATTCAAGACTCGACGCCTGTGCATCGTTGACCCTGCTGGCCACCACTTTCCCGCCGACCACAATTTCCAATCGATCTACGGGATACTGTGAGTACGGCGCTTCTACAGTTGCCTGTATCGAAACCCCGGACCCTTGGGAAAGGTCGAGTTCGCTACCAATAGGTGCCCCGTTTGCGGTGAGCTGAATAATTGGGCCGGTAGACACAAACGTCCGCCCAGCGCGAAGCGCACTCATCCAACCTGCATAGCTAAACGCTTCCGGGATGTGCGCCCAGGTGCGTACGCTGCCGGATACCTGGACATTCAACATCTTGTCCGTTCCTGCAGTGGCGGGCAGTCGCGAGCCCGTGTTGAGAAAGTGGTACCACATCTCAAGTGTCTGATGTGACTGCGTCCCATCAGGGCGCATACGACCCGGGCCGAAAGCATCACCCCATGTGAACAGGTCAACCGTGTCGATCTTGTTCAGGCCGACATCCACGGCTAGTTCGCCGCCGGGACCGGGAAAGTGCGCCCAGGTCACCAGGCCGTCCTGATCATGAGCGCGGTCTGCCTGGTGAGCCATCGGCGGATAATCGTATCCTCCCACCACGCCCTCACTGGGTCCACCCCAGGTCAGCGGATAAATCAGTTCTTTGATACCGTGGAGTATCGTGTGGCCCAACCAACCGTGTCTCGTTTCTTCGTTGTAAACCACGACTTCGGTCGGCGTGGAGTAAGCACTAGGACCGCCGGTAAATCGTTCAACATCAGTGATGAGTTCGCCCCACTTGGTCGCCAACACATAGATAATGTTGAGATCTTCGGCCCGTAGTTCCCGTAACGCCGTCTGTTCGCTGAGAAAGTGAGTATGTGTATCTCCGGCATACCAACCCCGTGCATTTACATCACTCCAACGCTTGAGAGTAACGCTGATTGCCGGTGAACTAATGCCACCGACGGCGAATGACGTTTCAGCCGGCAGATACTCAGTGCCTTTCAACGCGTGTATCGAATACTCCCCGTCGGGGAGCGGCGCGCTAAAAGATGGCGTGACGTACGCCCAGTTCTTCTCATCAATTCTAACGTCCCCGCCTACATCGTGACGCCACCCGGTACGTATATTCTTGCGATGCCCGTGCGGGGGCCAATACCTGCCGTGCGCGTCCACGATACGCACTCTGGCATGAACCGGCTGGCCGGAGTCACCATCAAGCAACCGAAAATCCACATCGCGAAGCAACTCATGCTCAGGCAAGTCTCGGGGCACCAGGGATTGCGGCAGACCACTACTGCTCGGAGCGATAGCTGATACCCGCCACAAGCCATCCGTCTCGGTCAACTGCACGTCGATGAGGATCAGAAAGACCGGATCGTCGACGGTAACCACAACGGGCGTCGCAAGCACGCCGGCTCCCGTCGAGCTGAAAATCGCGTGACCGAAGTCAACGCGCGTGTCCTCGCCGCTGAACATGGCACCCGGTGGAGGCGCCGGCACGGAACTTCGATCAGCATGGTACGCTGAGAGGATTTCGGCCCACTCTGACAGGGCCCTCCTTTGAGCCTCCCATTCTGGTGGCGGATGAGCAAGCAATGGGGTGCACAACCAGAGTAACCATAGGCTCGACCACCAACGCATCATTTTGCTTATTCCTTGACGCTGCCTATGCGCGCCCACATTTCTGCAGCTGTGCTGCGTAACGGCCGGCTTGATTTTGCACCTTACTCGCGTAACCCTGAATCGTGGGCGAGCGCTTCCACACACCTTTGCGATAACCCGTCGGCCCTGTGTAGTAGGCCAGGTACAAGTGGTATGGGTCATTTTTCTTTATGCCCAGGCGTTTGTGCGAACGATGGTTGTACCAGCCGATGAAATCCATGGCATCACCAAAGTCATCGCGGTCCACAAACCAGCGGTTGGTATCGTCCAAATAATCGCGCCAGGCTTCATCCGTCGCCTGGGCGTAGCCGTAGGCCGAGGACAATCGCTTCCACGGCACCAACCCCAACAGTTTCTTGCGCGGCGGCTTGGCGTCCGCCACGTAGGACGACTCGCGATGTACGAACGCCATGCCGACGTGCACCGGCATTCCCCATCGTTTGTTCGCTTTACGCGCGGCGCGGTACCAACCACCCTTCTCGTCAAATATCCGGCATGCGTTGTCCGGCCGCTGCGGTGGGTTTGCCGCACAGCTTCCGAGAGCGACTACCGTGGTCAATGTGCAGGCGATGCCCAAGGTCCGCATCCACCAGCCACGCAACCCACCGAAATTATTACCTTTCATCGCCATGTGATTGAATATACTCGATAAAAGTGGCTTCATCCATTACGGATATACCCAGTTGGTTGGCCTTGTCGAGCTTGGACCCGGCCCCGGGTCCCGCTACCACCTGATGCGTTTTCGCGGACACAGATCCGGCGACCTTGGCGCCCAGTGCCATAAGTTTTGTCTTCGCTTCATTGCGCGTCATGTGCTCGAGGGTGCCTGTCAGTACCCAGGTTTGCCCTGCCAGGGTTGCTTCGCCAGCATCGGCTTCAATCTCCGGCCAACTCAAACCGAGCTCCACGAGTTCACGCACAATCGCCACATTTGCCGCGTCAGCGAAGAATTCCACGACCCGCGAAGCGACAATGGGCCCCACATCTTCCACCTGCTCCAGACCTGACTGGTCGGCTTGCATCACCGTATCCAGCGTTCGAAAGTGATCGGCGAGACTCGCGGCGGTGGCCTCCCCCACCTCACGGATTCCCAGTGCATATACGAACTTTGCCAGGGTCGTTCGCTTGCTCCGTTCAAGAGCCCCGACTAGATTCTCAGCAGATTTCTCGCCCATACGTTCGAGCTCTATCAATTGCTCAGCGGTGACCTTGTATAAGTCGGCGGCCGTGCTCACAAGGCCGGTATCTACCAGTTGTTCCACCAACTTGTCACCCAGACCGTCGATATCCATGGCCAGCCGGGACGCAAAATGCTTCAAGCTCTCCTTGCGTTGCGCGGGGCACGCGTGATGCGAGGCGCTACATCGCGCCACTGCTCCATCCCCGGCTCTGACGATTGCACTGTCGCAGGCTGGGCAGCGAGTAGGTAACTCGATAGCGCTTGCGCCCGCGGGCCGCCGACTGCTTATGACCGACACTACCTGGGGAATGACATCGCCGGCGCGGCGAATCATCACCCAGTCGCCTATGCGTAAATCCAGACGCGCTATCTCGTCCATGTTGTGCAGCGTCGCATTGGAGACCGTCACACCTCCTACAAAAACCGGCTGCAGGCGCGCAACCGGTGTGATTGATCCGGTCCGCCCAACCTGGAACTCGACGTTCTCTACCTGAGTAGTCGCCTCTTCCGCTGGGTACTTGTAGGCAATCGCCCAGCGAGGTTTACGCGTAACCGTCCCCAACTCATCCTGTTGAGCAAGGCTATTCACCTTCACCACCACTCCGTCTATATCGTAGCCAAGCAACCCACGACGCTGTTGGATATCATCGACATAGGCAACGCACGCGCTAAGGTCCGCTACTTCACGCACCAGTGGATTAATACGCAATCCCCAGTCGGCAAACTGCTCGATAACCTCGGAGTGTGTCTGTGGTTGCCAGCTACCATCCGACCAACCCATGCTGTAACAGAACATGGTCAGGGGCCGGGATGCAGTCATTTTCGGGTCCAGCTGGCGCAAGCTCCCGGCCGCACCATTGCGCGGGTTTATCAGTGGCTTGGCTCCGGTAGCCGCGCATTGCTGGTTGTAACGATGAAATTCATCGATGGGAATATAAACCTCACCGCGCACTTCGAAACGACGCGGAAGGTCTTTTGCGTGCAGACGCAAAGGTACTGATTTAATCGTCCGTACGTTGGCCGTGATGTCCTCACCGATTTGCCCGTCACCGCGGGTTGCCGCCAACGAGAGCACGCCGTCTTCATACACAAGCGCGACTGCCACGCCGTCTATCTTGGGCTCGCAGGCAAAGGACAGTGCGCCCGGGTCATCCAGGCGGCCTTCACACCGAGTGATCCAATCCGCCAGCTCAGCCTCAGTAGTGCACTTATCCAGCGACAGCATGGAAACCTCATGGGTGACCTGCTGAAATTCACTCAGGGGTGCCGCACCGACCCGCTGGCTCGGTGAATCAACGGCTACAAGGTCTGGATGCTGGGCCTCCAGGGCAACCAGCTCATCAAACATCGCGTCGTATTCAGCGTCGGCAATTTCCGGCTCGTCGAGTACGTGATAGCGATGGATGTGATGGTTGAGCTCTTCACGCAGGGTCTTGAGGCGTTTCTTTGCCGCCCGAATGCCGATAGGTGCGTCGGGCGATGATTTCGCCACGTTAGGCTCGTTTAGAAAGCCTGCGCCGAGCGAAGTCGGCTATGCGCTGACGCATGTGCTCCATGGTTTGCCCGGTGAGGCCACTCAGCTCTTCATCCCGCAGCTCTCCTCCAAGTTCGAGTGCTACATTGCGCGCAGCCGTCAACATATCGTCGAACACTCCGCTTGCATCGTCCGGCCCTGGCAACTGAAGGAAGAAAGTCATGCCCGGCGAAGACATGGTACTCAGATCAGACAAATCAAATGTGCCCGGCTCGACAGCATTCGCCACGCTGTACAGTTTTGCCTTCGTGGCCGGGTCAACACGATGGAAAATATTCATATCGCCGTAGCGTAGACCTTGTGCGCGCAACGCATTTACCAGTCTCTCGCCATCGAACCGCTCACCTTTAGCAGCGAGCAGGTTGACGATCAGCAGCTCCTCGACCGGTGCTGCTTCTGCGGGCGTTTCGGTCATGACCGGATCCGGTTCGCGCCGCAGCTTGCGCCGTAAACTTTCGCGTCGGCTCGCCGGGGCTTCCGCGTCCAGCGGCTTTGATTCGAGTTCCACATCAAGCACCCGTGATTGCGTTACAAGCGGTTTGTTGTCGCTCTCAGCACTTGCCGTTGCCGTGCGTGGTGGGGCCTGGTAAACCTTCGGGCGTAACTTTTTGGGCCGATCGAACAGGGCTTTAGACTGGCGTTGCTCGGGTTGCTGCTGCACGGCCGGCTGCATGAGTACCGGAGCCGATGAGTCGAGCTCCAGATGTTCCTGTGTCGGCTCGACAACGCGCCGATTAACTACCCGGGCCCCGCCGTTGGGGAGCTCGCCGCGCAGGCGTTCCATCTCATCGATATCGTCCGGAATCAAATCCGGCACTATATCCATACGCAGTGGCTCACGCTTGGCACGCCAAGCTATCCAGAAGCCATGACCCACCACGAGCGCTATCAGGCATCCGCCACCGATGAGGATAAAATCTTTAATGTCCAACCTAGGCTCCTTGACCGCTTCGTCGAGCGATCGTTCATCCAAACCTAATCCGCGTGTATAGCTGGCTGCCTTCCTAGACAGCCATCGCCGCGGCCTCGTCCACGTCTACGGATACCAGACGCGAAACGCCCGGCTCCTGCATGGTCACGCCCATAAGATAGTCCGCCATCTCCATGGTGATCTTGTTGTGTGTGATCACCACGAATTGCACATCTGCCGACATCTCTTCTATGAGCGCTGCAAACCGCGATACATTTGCATCATCCAGGGGCGCATCAACCTCATCCAGCAAACACACAGGGCTGGGGTTGAGGTGGAAGATCGCAAATATCAATGCGATCGCCGTCATGGCTTTTTCGCCGCCGGATAACAAATGCACGCTGGCATTGCGCTTACCAGGTGGTCTCGCCATAAGCGAGACACCGGTATCGAGTAGGTCCTCCCCGGTCAGTTCTAAATAGGCGTGTCCTCCGCCAAATACTTTGGGAAACAGTTCGCCCAGACGACTGTTTACCGCTTCGAAAGTGTTCTTGAATCGTGATCGAGTCTCTCGATCGATTTTGCGTATCGCCTCTAACAGAGTCTCCAACGCTGCGTCGAGGTCTTCGGCCTGGGCATCGAGATAAGTCTTGCGTTCGGATTCTTGTTCGAATTCTTCTATGGCCGCAAGATTAATCGCTCCCAGACGCTGGATGCGCCGCCCCATCCGCTCGAGCTCTTCACTCCAGCCCGGTTCGGTCGCGTCTTCAGGCATTTCGGTGCGCACTTGTTCCAGCGCGTGACCGGTGGCATTTATCTGTTCTAACAGGTTGGCTTCGGATACGGACAAGCCTTCGCGCTCTACCCGCTGGGTTTCGAGCTGCTCGCGCAGTTCATCTACTGCAGCTTCACGCCCCTGGCGTTCACCTTCCAACTCGCGCGTCTGCTGTTCTGCCTGCTCCAGGCCGGCACGAATTTCCACCAGCTGCGCTTCTACTGCTACGCGGGCGGAAAGCTTGCTCGCCAGCTCATGCTGCAGATTGGGTAGCGGCGTCGTGCTGGTGGCAATGCCGGAGGCAAGATTTTCGTGTTGTTGCGTCAGTTGACCCTTCTGCGCCAATAAACGCTCACGTGCAGTTTCGCTCGCCGCCAGACTCGATTGCAGACCTTCTTTTTCCACGTTCAACTCATAAAACTCGTCGCGCACCTTGCGCGCCCGTTCCCGCGCCCGCAGCAGAGCCGCATCCATTTCTTCTCGTTCAGTGGCCAGGGACGCTCTGCTTTCACGCTGGCCTTCGCGCGCCATTTCGGCTTGCGCCAGACGCTCACGGGCCGTGCTCAGATGCGCTTCTTCCGCCGATAACTGCTCGACGATGTCGGCATAGTCCTTCTGCAGTTGTTCGCGGCGCGCTCCGGCTTGTTCAAGCTTAACCCGGGTCACGCCGTGATCTGTGCGGCGTCGCCCAAGGCTTTCATTCAATTCATTTACCGCACGCTGCAGCTCTTCGCGTTGTTCTTCCAGGCGCTCCACTCTGGCGCGACCTTCCTGGACATGATGCTGCAGTTCGCCAAGCGTACGCTCGGCCTCTTCCACGCGCACGGACAGCGTCTCCAGTTGCTGGCCCCGCTCGATAATCCCGGCATCATGTTCGCGATCATGTACTACACGGACCCATTCCGCGCCTACCCAGAAACCCTCCCGGGTAATGATGCTCTGTCCGGGGAACAGATTGTGCCGCTGGGCCAGCGCGACCTGGGTCGACTCAGCGGCAAACACACCGTGCAGCAACGACTCCACACTACCCGCATCTGCACGCACCAACGAATGCAGTGTCGGCAGCTCGATGTCCGGATTCGATGCGTTCACAGTAGAAGCCGATGCGCGCTCAACCAGGGCTAGATCGCCGTCAGGCAGCTCGGCCAGCGAAGCCGCAAAATTGTCAAGGTTGTCTACTTCCAGCGCGCTGAGAAAATGTCCGAGCACGGTCTCCACTGCTCGCTCCCAACCCGGCACTACCGCCAGCGCCTCGCCCAGACGCGGGCTTTCACTGAGATTGTGAGCCTGTATCCAGGATTCGGCTTCCTGGGCGTTCTGATCCAGCGCCGCTTGCTGCACAGCCTGCAGGCTGGCAAGTTCGTGGCGCAGGTTCTGTACTTCTGTACGGGCATCATCGAGTACGCGTTCGCGCACGATCACGTCTTCGCGCGCGCTGCCGAGCTCCTTCAGACACTCATCAATGCGCATGTCCAGCAGGCGTGAGTCCGACTCGAGGCTTGAGATTTCTTCAGCCAACTGATCCACCTGATCAGTGTCGGCGTGCTCGCCATGCTCGTCGCGCATATTGGCGAGTTCCTGCTCCCGGCCTCGCAGACGCTGCAACAACTGCTGCAAATGTTCTACCCGGGACGCTTGCACTTCCGCTTCGCGATCGTTGGTGGCGGCTTCAACATTGAATGCATCCCATTTCGCCTGCCATTCCCGCGCTTTGGCTTCTACGCGCGCGAGAAATTCCTGGGCTGATGCGTCCTCCGCCGAAAGTGCGTCAACCTTCGGCACCAGTTCGCTCAAGCGATCCTGCAACGACGATATTTGTGCTTCGTCCATGCTCAGCTGTCGATCTGTTTCCATGCCGCGCTGTTCAACGCTCTGCAAATCCAGCTCGAGTTGTTTGACACGCGCCTGATTGAACTGGATGGCTTCTTCGATTCGCGCAATATCCGCACCCAGCTGATAGTACTGACCTTGTACTTCGTTAAACCGGTCGGTGCTATCTGCATGTTGCTGGCGGCTCTTTTCAATGTCCGCTTCCAGGCCCCGCTGCTCGGCGATCACCCGTTCCTGTTCGAGCTCCAGCGTGTGGATTGTTTCCTGAATGACGTTTAGCTGAGCGTGCAGGTTATTGTGCCGCAGCACATACAGTTGCGCCGTAAGCAGGCTTTCCTGCCCGCGCAAATCCCGATAGCGTGCGGCCGCCTGGGCCTGACGTTGCAACCTATCAATCTGTCTGCCAAGTTCCTCTCGTATGTCATTGATACGTTCGAGGTTTTCCTTGGTGTGTTTTATACGATTCTCAGTCTCGCGGCGGCGCTCTTTGTACTTCGAGATACCCGCTGCCTCTTCCAGATATACCCGCAGCTCCTCTGGCTTGGCTTCCACCAGCTGCGAGATCATGCCCTGTTCGAT
>Ga0315336_1001140_pt1 | contig 56239 bp, 49 predicted proteins | sample ASW5metaG_FD_204512 | JGI IMG/M metagenome (GOLD analysis project Ga0315336, IMG submission 204512) | Ammonia-oxidizing marine archaeal communities from Monterey Bay, California, United States - ASW #5 | ecosystem: Environmental > Aquatic > Marine > Intertidal zone | place: USA: California...
CAGACCTGACGGATGGCACGGCCATTGTCTTTGCGGAAATCGGCAATCGTCTTGTGATCGGGGACCAACCGGCCGGTTAGCCACATGACTTCGACATTGCGGCCGGCCTCGCGTTCCAACCGGCGGCTCGATTGCACCCGATTGAGGTATCCATAAATGTACAGCTTCAGCAGCACAGCGGGATGATAAGCAGGACGGCCGGTCGCCTTCGGATTAACGCTACCGAAGCCGAGGTCGGCCAAATCAAGCTCGTCAACAAAGACATCAACCACACGAACCGGGTTGTCTTCGCCGATCCAGTCATCCAGCTGTTCAGGGAAAAGCGTGCCTTGGCTGCGATCCGAACCTTCGACAAAACGCTTCATCGGATTCTCCCGCCGACTCAATAGGAGAATCATATCACACACCGCGTTCTCACACAGCCAGGGTCAAACTGAGACTATAGGTAAACTCGTTGGCAGTGCTTTCTGCCCGATCATGCCCGAAAGCAGACGAACTATGCCACAGCGGTAAGTTCAGGGCAAAATCGTTTTCCACAAACTTATGGAGGAAAATGATGAGTGATTTTCACAATAGCGAAAAAGTCTTCCGACCTTGGAACAAAGGAAAATTGCAAGGTCAAAAACCGCCGCTACTACCGAAACACGTTTGGGCCATTCGAACTAGATTACAAATCCAGCGACGGCATCGCGACTTGGCCCTCTTCAATATTGCGATTGATAGCAAACTTCGCGGTTGCGACGTTGTGGCCCTCAAAGTCGAAGATGTGGCACCCCATGGATACACAATGGACCGGGCCATGGTGCGACAGAAGAAAACAGGTCGGCCCGTGAAGTTCGAAATTACCGAACAATCCCGCCAGGCTATCGACGAGTATCTTATACGTCGCATCGAAAGTGAACATCGGTTTATCTTTCCGGGTCGACGTCGCACAGATTGTCATTTGTCAACAAGACAATATGCCCGGCTGGTGTCGAGGTGGATATCAGACGTGGGGCTAGATTCGGCATTGTTTGGAACCCACTCTCTAAGACGGACGAAGGCAACATTGATCTATCGCCGGACTGGAAACTTGCGTGCGGTGCAACTTTTGTTAGGTCACACCAAGGTCGAAAGTACGGTCAGATACCTTGGAATTGAGGTTGATGACGCCTTAGAAATAGCCGAAAAAGTGGATATCTGAAGTTGGGGGTGGAGCGGACATGCTCCACCTTCACCTATTTGGTCTCAAAAGTGCCACAAGGAGCCACTCCCAACATCTAGCTTTCCCCCCTAGATGAGATAATATCCCGGCAAAGGGAGAACTTTATTTTGGAACGCCGACTTGCCGCCATATTGGCCGCCGATGTGGTGGGCTATTCGATGCTGATAGGCGAAGACGAGGCAGGCACGCTCGCTGCCCTGCGCCACCTGCGCGGGGAGCTTTTCGTGCCGATCATTTCAAAGTATCGCGGTAATATCATAAAGAGCATGGGCGATGGCTGGTTGGTCGAATTTTCGAATGCGACGGATGCTGTTGCTTGCGCGATTGCTGTACAAGAAAGATTGTCGCGGGACACGCCAATCCGCATCAGGGTTGGGGTCCATATTGGCGACATAACCTTCGAGGACGAAGATCTATTCGGTGATGGTGTCAATATTGCTTCGCGCCTGCAGGAGGTCGCGGCTCCTGGTGCCATTGCGATTTCTGATTTTACTTGGCGCGCTATCGATGGAAAGCTTGCTGCGGGCTTCTCCACCCTTGGCCCACAAAAACTAAAAAATATCGCCTTGCCGATCACCGCCTATGGTTGGCGAATGCATGGCTCTGCAACAGCCGGTCCTCCAGAAAAACCCTCTTACATTCCAAGGATCGCCGTTACGCCTTTCGAAAACATCGGGACCAATCAGGGCGACGACTATCTTTCAAGCGGCATCAGCGATGATATCGTTACCGAACTTGCCCACTACCCCTATTTGGAAACAGTCCGCCGATCTACCTTGATCGGACAGCAGGAAAGTGCGGACGACTTCGACGAGATTTCCCGCACACTCGGCGTCGATTATATGCTCGAAGGGAAGGTGCTACGGGCGAATGAACGGGTGCGGATTACGGTTAGGCTAATCCATATTCCGAATGGTCGACAAATCTGGGCTGAGCGATATGACCGGGAGCTTGAAGATCTGTTCGATATCCAGGATGAGATCACGCAAAAGATTTTTGCGGCAATCCTGCCGGAGATATCGATCAATCAGCAAAACATGGCCAGACGCAAATATTTACCTGATCTTTCATCACGAGAACTGATTTGGCGTGGTATCTGGCATTTCTCGAAAATGTCCCGCGAGGACATGGAAACGGCGAGACGGTTTTTCGAAGAAGCCATCGCGCAAGACCCCGAATTTGCGTTGCCACATTGCTGGCTGGCGCTCGCCGAATTCAACACTGTCATACTGGGTTGGCAGCCCGATCCATTGCTTGGGATTGAAACTGCTGCCCGTCATAGCCGGACCGCCATCCAATTGGACCATAAATCGCCGGAAGGCTATATGGCGTATGCAACGGCGCTTTTGCTCGAAAGGGATTTCGATAAATCATTGGAAGCAGCCCAGAAGGCGATCGAACTAACGCCGTTTTATGCAACAGCGCATTTCATTCTCGGCGCTTGCAAAGGTTTAGCCGGCGATGCCAGCGAGGCTGTGGATAGCCTGAATACAGCAATTGCACTCAGCCCCCGCGATCAGTTCATGTTCTATTTCGAGAACTCTCTTTCTGAGGCAAAATACCGGCTTGGGGACTACGCGGCCTGCGAGAAATGGGCGCGCGCCTCGATCTTGGAAAACCCGGATCTTTCCCACTCGCGTTTCAATTACGCCGCTGCTTTGGCGCGACAGGGCAAGAAGGAACAGGCGTCGAAAGCTCTGAAGGAGGCGCTTGAGATTATGCCGGACGCTGACCGTGACTTCTTCGAAATGGGTTGGCCATATAGCGATCCAGCTGATTTAGAGCATTTGCTTGATAGTTTACGTATTGCGGGTCTTGAGGGTCTATAGTCGCCGCCGAAGCGATAATTGGCTACTGCTTAAGATCGGCGTATTGGCTGCTCCGGGTCAAAAATCCCCTTTCGGCGGGGCCGCCCGGTATGTCGGTAGTTGGACATACTTCGGACTAAAATGGCTTGATAGCAAACATTGGCACCGGCGAGTCCGATTTTAGGGGTAAACCCTCCGTCCTGGCGGCATGGCTGTGACAGGGGTTTAGTGCTGCCACAATGAGTCATTCACATCGTCGGTATAGTCCTAAAGTTGGCACGCAGATAGCGGTGGCTGGAGCAGTTCACTGCATCAGGAGCGGTCCTCATGGTCTCCCCCGAACAGTCCATATACAGTGCGCCCACAGGTTCGAAATGCTGCAATCGGGGATTCGGAGGAAAGGGAATGGCTGAAGAGGTGGCGGTCCATTATAGCGGTGACGGCGACTTGGCCGAAAAGATCTCGGAGAGCCTGCGGCGCGCGGGCAAAGGTCTTGACAATCTGAAGCCGACCGACCTCGCAGCAATCGATGAGTTCCATTTCCGTGGCCGAGAGGCGACCTTGGAATTGGCCGAGCAAATGAAGTTGAGCGAGGACTCCTGTGTTCTAGACATCGGCAGCGGCCTCGGAGGGACTGCGCGAACTCTTGCCGGGGAATACGGTTGCCATGTAACCGGCCTGGATTTGACACAAGCATTTTGTGACGCTGCAAGAGTAATGTCGGATTGGGTAAATCTCAGCGAACGGGTGAAGTTCCAACAGGGAGACGCGACAAATTCGCCGTTCGCAGAGAATCAATTCGATGCTGCGATAACCATCCATGTTGCGATGAACATACCGGCCAAGGACAAGTTATACGAACAGGCGCGACGCGTGGTAAAACCAGGTGGCATCTTTGCTGTGTACGATATTCTGCAGGGCGAAACCGGTGATGCGTTGTTTCCTGCACCCTGGGCGCGTGACTCCTCGATCAGCTATTTGGCAACACCTGACGAGATGAAAGTACTCCTCGCCGACGCCGGTTTCAAAATCCTGGATATTCATGATTCTACTGACGAAAGCCAAAACTGGCTCGAAGCGAGAACCACGCGCATGGTGCAATCGGGCCCATCCCCCGTAACAATCCAGATCTTGTTTGGTGACGATTATCCGGAGATGGTGAGCAATCAGATACGCGGCCTGACGGAACGGAGGATCAGGACCGTCAGCTATATCTGCGAAGCCTGACGGTTCGGGATGTGCAGCGTCACACAGGGCGCGGCAGCGACAGCGTCCGCTCAATCATCCGGGTTCATCAGCATAGAGCCTGCATTAAGTTCAACGAGCAAAACTGCACGGGCCACTCGCGCGGTGGGCTGACGACCACGATCCATGCTGTGGTTGATAGAAATGGGTTGCCTGTTCGACTGGCACTGAGTGTCGGGCAGCGGCGTGACAGTATCATGGCCATCGACCGAGTAAGCGGCCTTCAGAGCGAGGGTATATTGTTGGCTGATAAAGCCTACGATTTCGATGCTATCCGAAGAATCGCGAGAGATTGTGGGGCATGGGCCAGCATCCCCTCAAAGAGCAATCGAAAGGACCCGATTTGCTTCAGCCCATATCTGTACCATGTTAGAAATCAGGTTGGGCGGTTCTTTAACCGGATCAAGCAGTGTCGCCGCATTGCCACCCGCCATTAAATGCTGGCGGCAGATATTCTTGCTATGATCAAACTAGCAGCAATTGGGTTTTGGTCGGATGTCTACGAGTCCCCGTCCTAGTAAGGAGCATAGAACATGGCGGAAGCACATAAGGCACGCGTCGTCGGATTCAACCATGTGGCGCTCGAGGTCGGCGACATCGACGCGGCGCTTGCTTTTTATGGCCAAATTTTCGACTTCGAACTCCGCTCGAAAAGCGAAACCTCGGCCTTCATTGATTTGGGCGACCAATTCCTTGCTTTCTCCAAGGGCCGAAAACAGGCGCCCGACGACGACCGCCATTTCGGCCTCGTCGTCGACGACAAGGAAACCGTGCGCCAGGCGCTTATCGCCGCCGGTGTCGAACTGCTGTCCGGCCGCTTCCTCGATTTCCTCGACCCCTGGGGCAACCGGGTCGAAATCATCGGTTACGGCAATATCCAGTTCACCAAGGCCCCGCATGTCCTGCGCGGCATGGGCCTCGGCGATCTGGAAAAAACCGAGGGCGCCATTCAGGAACTGACCAATAAGGGCATGGCGCCGACCTAAATCTCGTCGTCCAGCAAATCGCCGTATTTGGCCAGGGCCTTCTCCTTCAGGGCCGGTAGATGGCCGGTTGGGAACAGGCCGTCGGTGCCTTCGTAGTCGCGCAGGACCTGTCGGGCGACGGTGACTTTGTGGACTTCCGTCGGGCCGTCGACCAGGCCCATGGTCAAGGACGACAGCACCTGTTGGGTGAACGGCATCTCGTTGGACATGCCGAGCGAGCCGTGGATCTGTAGGGCGCGGGTGGCGACGTCGTGATAGACTTTCGGCATCGCCGCCTTGATCGCCGAGATGTCTTTGCGCACGGCCATATAGTCTTTGTACTTGTCGATCCGCCACGCGGTCCGCAGCACCAGCAGGCGGAACTGTTCCATCTCGATCCAGGAATCGGCGATCATTGCCTGCACCATTTGTTTGTTGGCGAGCAATTCGCCCTTGGTCTCGCGCGACAACACGCGCTCGCACATTAAATCGAAGGCCTTGCGGATCTGGCCGACGGTGCGCATGGCGTGATGGATGCGGCCGCCGCCGAGGCGGGTCTGCGCGACGATGAACCCCTGGCCGGGATCGCCCAGCATGTGATCGGCCGGGATGCGGACGTTCTCGTAGCGCACGTAACCGTGGGTGCCTTCTTGGCCATCGTCGATGCCGACATGGACGCTGCGCAGAATATTCAGGCCCGGCGTTTCCCGTGGCACGATGAACATGGACATGCGGTTATGGGGCTGTGCTTCCGGATCGGTGACCACCAGCGCGATCAGGAACGAGGCAAAGCGGGCGTTCGACGAGAACCATTTGTCGCCGTTGATCACCCAGTGATTGCCGTCCATTTCGGCGCGCACCTTGAACATGGTCGGGTCGGAGCCGGCATGGGGCTCGGTCATGGAATAGCAAGAGACGATGTCGCCATCCAGTAGAGGTTGGAGATAGCGTTCCTTCTGTTCCGGTGTGCCGTATTTGGCGAGGATTTCACCGTTGCCGGTATCCGGCGCCTGGCAGCCAAAGACGATCGGCGCGAACCGCGCCTTGCCGAGGATCTCGTTCATCAAGGCGAGTTTCAGCTGACCGAAGCCGAGCCCGCCGAGCTCTGGCTCCAGGTGACAGGCCCATAAGCCCATGTCCTTGACCTTGGCCTGCAACGGTTTGACCAGCTTGCGATTGTTTGGATTGGCGACGTCATGGGGATAACCCAGGACATGGTCCAACGGGGCCACCTCTTCACGGACGAAGTCTTCCATCCATTGCAACGAGGTCGCGAATTCAGGGTCGGTTTCAAAATCCCATGACATCTTGTTTATCCTCCTGCCGTGCTGATTGTGCTGGTCTGCGATCAACAATAGCAGGCGGCGACGCGCGCGCGTAGAGATGGCCGCTAAAATGGTGGCGGCCGGGCGGTCCGCTTGACTCTGTAGCGGTGACGTTCCATTTTCCCTGCCATCCTGGGGGAGCCGTTTTCCAATGGCTGAGATCTCGCGGGCCAACCGCGAGGACCCTTTGAACCTGATCCGGATAATGCCGGCGCAGGGAACGGACGTCTTTCGAACCCTACCGTTTCTCGCCCAGCACCCGGATCCCGACCTTAAGGCAACCAAGGGGTGCCAGCCGTCATGTTGAAATCCATTACCATGTCATTGTCCGCGATTGTTTTGGCAGGCGGACTGGCGGTTGCTGCCGTCGCCGTGGCGCCGCGGGCCGAGGCCGCCGAGAAATTGGTGGTCCTGCTCGATTGGGCACTCAATCCCGACCATGGTCCGCTGGTCGTCGCCGCGGCCAAGGGCTATTTCACCGACGCCGGCCTCGACGTCGAGATGATCGAACCGAGCAACCCGGAAGATCCGCCGAAACTGGTCGCCGCCGGCAAGGCCGATCTCGCAGTTTCCTATCAGCCGCAGCTCCACATGCAGGTCGCCGCCGACCTGCCGCTCACCCGCATCGGTACCTTGGTTGCGACGCCGCTCACCACGGTCATGGTGTTGGAAAACAGCCCGGTGCGCACCTTGGCCGATCTCAAGGGTCGCAAGGTCGGCTTTTCCGTCGGCGGCTTCGAAGATGCCCTGCTGAAAACCATGCTGGCCCGCCACGGGCTCAGCTTGAAAGACGTCGAGCTGATCAACGTCAATTTCGCCTTGAGCCCGGCATTGTTGGCCGGCCAAGTCGACGCAGTGATCGGCGCCTATCGCAACTTCGAGCTTAACCAGCTCGAGATCGAGGGCCACAAAGGCCGCGCGTTCTTCGTCGAAGAGGAAGGCATCCCGCCCTATGACGAACTGATTATCGTCGCCAACAACGCCAAGCTGAAAGATCCGCGCTTCGGCAAGTTCCTACGCGCCATGGAGCGCGGCGTCCAATACCTGATCAACCACCCGGACGAAGCCTGGAAACTATTTGCCGGCTACAAGGAAGGCTTGGACGACGAGCTTAACCGCCGTGCCTGGTGGGATACCCTGCCGCGCTTCGCCTTGCGGCCCGCGGCGCTAGACACCGGCCGTTATGCGAATTTTGCGACGTTTCTGAAAACAAGCGGCGTGATTGAAAAGACGCCGCCGGTCAGCCACTACGCGGTTCAGCTCGACTAGCGCGTTGACCGCATCCGCCGGCCGTGCGGATCGTAGGCCGCGGCGAAGGTGAGGCGGCCTTTGAAGCGATGGCCGGCGATGTCGACGTCGATAGGGCTGCCTTCCGAACAGACGTCGGCCGCCATGAGCTTGACAAGCGCAACCGGTTTGTCGATGCGATAGCCAAAGGCGGCGGATGTGGTTTTGCCGACGATCCTGTCGCCGTCATAGACCGGCTCGTCGCCGAGCGGGACGGCCGCGCGGTCATCGAAAACGATGCTCGCGATGCGGCTCGCCGCGCCTTGCTCGCGGCGGCGGAGAAGCGCGTCCCGGCCAATGAATTCCGTGTCCCAGGCCACCGCAAACTCGAGGCCGGCGTCGACCGGCGTCGTGTCGGTGTCGAGATCGTGGCCATAGGCCAAATAACGCTTTTCGATGCGCATGGCGGTCTGTGCGAATAAACCGGCCGGGCGTGCGCCGGCGGCGTGGAGCGCGTCGTAGACGTGAGCCGCGTCCTTGGCGTGGCACGTCAATTCCCAACCGGCCTCGCCGACATAGGAAAGCCGCGTGGCCCGGGCCGGCACCCCGGCGATCTCCGTTTGGCAATGGCGAAAATATCCCAGATCATTGAGCGCCAAGGCGCCGACTTCATGTGCTACGCGCTCGGCCGTCGGCCCCATCAGGCCGATCACCGCGAAGTCCGTCGTCTCGTCGCTTAGGGTGACGCGTTCGCCATCGCCCAGATGGCGCCTAAGCCACGCCAGGTCTCTGGCTATGGCCGCCGTGCCGACATAGAGGCGGTAGCGTTCGTCGCCAAGGCGAAGCGCCGTCATGTCGCTTTCGATCCCGCCTTCATCGTTCAGCATTGCCGTATAGACGGCGCGGCCCGGTGGCCGCGCCATGTCGTTGGCACAGACACGATTGAGGAACCGTTCGGCGTCAGGCCCGCCTACGGCTATTTTTCCGAATGTTGATTGATCGAAAATTGCAGCTTTTTCATGGGCTTGTGAAACCTCTTTACCAACTTGATCGAACCAATTCGGTCTTCCGAAGGTCAATGCCGGTTCCGTGGATTGATGGAAATACAATGGCCGTTCCCAGCCGTAGACCTGTCCGAAGGCGGCGCCTTCGGCGTGCCATTTTTCGTCGAGCGGCCCGGTGCGCAGATTTCGCGCCGTTGCCATTTGGCGGCCGGGATAGCCGATCTCGTAGTGCTTTCCCAATACCTCGGGCACGCGCTGGGCGAGGGCTTCGGCGGAGGCGAAACAATCGGGAAAGCGCTTGGGATCGACCTCTTGGAGATCCATGGGCGTCCGTCCGTGGAGGATGCAGTGCGCCAAGGCCATGCCGGCGCCACCGGCGCTCGCCACACCGACGGAATTCATGCCGCATCCGAGGAACATGCCGCGGGTTTCCGCGGTCTCGCCCAGCAGGAAGGCGCCGTCGGGGGTAAAACTCTCGGGGCCATTCAGCAGCATCTTGACCTCGGCGGTTTCCAACGCCGGCAGGCGATGCAGGGCGTTGATCATCATCGGCTCGAAATGGTCCCAATCGTCCGGCAACAGCTGAAACGCGAAGGTCTCGCCCAATCGGTCCGGTGAAATCGCCTTGGCCATGGGTTCGAAACAGCCGACCAGCAGGCCACCGGAATCGTCGCGGATATAGAGATGAGAATCGTGGTCGGACAAGGTCGGCATGGTACCCGTGATGCCGGGCACGGGTTTGGTCAGCAAATAGAAGTGCTCGCAGGGCCAGACCGGTGCCGATACCCCGGCCATCGATGCCGCCTTCTTGCTCCACAGACCGGTGCAAAGGGCGATGGCATCGCATCGGACTGTGCCGTTGTCGGTCTCCACGCCAACGACTTTGCCGTCACGGGTAAGTATTCCGGTGACGCCGGTATCCTCGAAGATCCTGGCACCGCGCGCCACCGCACCTTTGGCCAGGGCGGCGCAAAGGTCGGACGGGCTGACGCGGCCGTCATCCGGCGACCATACCGCGCCGATGACATCGTCGGCATGCATCAGCGGCCAGCGCTCCTGCGCCTCTTCCACCGGGATCGACCGGGCGCGGACGCCGAACAACGCGGCCAGGCTTTCTTGGCGCTTTATGTGAACCAATCGATCGGCGGAGGTGGCGATGGAAAGTGAACCCCTGTTGATCCAACCGGTCGCCTGACCGGTTTCCTCCTCCAAGTCCGAATACAGCGATATGGAATACCGAATAAGGTCGGTCAGGTTTCGTGACGAGCGCAGCGCCCGTACCTGGGCAGCGGAATGCCATGTCGTGCCGGATGTGAGTGTGTTACGTTCGATCAGGACGGCATCGCTGACGCCGGCCTTGGCCAAATGGTAGAGCGTCGAACAGCCCATGACGCCGCCGCCGATGACGACGACCGACGCATGCGATGGCAAAGCAGGGTTGTGGGAATGGCCGCTGCTCATTGCTCGGCTTGCCCTGGCGACGCTGTGCCGTTGTCGTCGGTGACCAGATAGGCCAGGAACAGATCGCGCGCGTTGTCGAGATGGGCTTCGTATGCCGCGGCCAGCTTATCCGCGTCCCCGGAATTGACGGCCGACACGATCCGGGCGTGTTCGGCCAGCGATGTTTCCTGCCGGCCGGCGAGGGTCCAGGGCAGGAATCTGGGGAAGCTGTTCCAAAGCCGCTCGATGAGCTCAACCAGGATCTCGTTGCCGCTCAGCAAAAACAGGGTGCGGTGAAAATTGTCGTTGCTCACCATCATCTTGGCGAAATCGCCGGCCGCGCGTTGGCGCTGCATGTCGTCCAACAGGTCCGACAATTCTGCGGCGGCCGATGCTGTCATGTTGGCGACGGCAAGCCGGGCTGCCGCCGGCTCGACAATTTTGCGGGTCGCGTAAATCTGCTCGACCCGACGGCGATGCAATTGCGCTACGCGAAATCCACGATGGGATTCGTGTACCAGTAACCCTTCGACCTGGAGTTCGGAGAAAGCCTCCCGGACCGGTGTGCTGGAGAGATTGAGGTCGGCGGCAATGTCGTTCTGGCGCAGATAAGTCCCCGGTTCGTAACGCCCAGACAGAATGGCGTCGAGCAAGCGCTCTTTGGCGATATCTTTCTTGCTTTGGAACATCGTGGAACTGAGGTACTTGAGTAATTTTATGCATTATGCATAATTTTGATGATAAGGGCAACGGACTTTGGATCCGACGACCGATGTATTGGCGTCGATACTCCTTGCGTCGACTTTGGTACGTGGCCTAACGTTCTCGCATAAGCAGTGAAATGAGGGAGGAGTTGATGGTTAGAAATATTTGGAAAGCGGGCGCTGGGTTGCTGGCCTTGTGCGCCTTTACCGCATCGGCATCCGCCGCCGAGCAATGCAGCAACAAGGTTTGGAAAAAGGTGATGGAGCGCGGCAAGATGGTGGTCGGCGTAAAGGCCGACTACAAGCCATAGGGCTTCCGTGATTCCAGCGGCAAGATCGTCGGCATGGAAATCGATGTGGCGCAGATCGCCGCCGACGCCATGGGTGTCGATCTCGAAGTCGTCGCCGTGCAATCCTCGAACCGCATGCAGTTCCTGGAACAGGGCAAGATCGACATGATGATCGCGACCATGTCGGATCGTCCGGACCGCCGTAAAATCGTCGGCATCACGCAGCCGAACTACTACACCTCCGGCACCAATGTCATGTCGCCCAAAGCGCTTAGCTTCAAAAAATGGGAAGACCTGAGCGGCAAGCCGGTCTGCGGCAAGCAGGGTGCGTTCTACAATAAGGTGGTGACCGAGCGCTATGGCGTGAAAGTCGTCGCCTTTACCGGCAATGCCGAAGCGAAACAGGCGTTGCGCGACAAGAAATGCGTCGCCTGGGTCTACGACGATTCGTCGATCGGTTCGGACCTGGCGTCGGGCAATTTTGACGACTTCGAAATGCCGCTCGCATCCGAAGACGACAACCCCTGGGGCTTGGCCGTGCCGCTGGCGGAGCGGAGCTGCGTGTTCGGCAACTTCATGTCTGGTTTGACCTTTAACCTGCACCAGTCCGGAAAACTCATCGAGCTGGAAAAGAAGTGGGGCATCAAGCCGACGAAATATTTGGCCGACCAGAACGCTAAGTTCAGCGACTGGCTCGCCGGCAAATAACGGGCACCATACTACGGCAATAAACGGGGGCGCTCGGACGGGCGCCCCCGAGCGCCGGTCTCGGCGCTCGGGAGATACGGGATGCTTGAGGCGTTTGCCGACTTCTTTCGCCAATTTGCGGAAGATTATCCCCGGTGGAATTTCATATTTTTCCATGATGAACGCCAATGGGACCGGGTCGTCAGCGGTTTCCTATACACCGTCCTGCTGTCGATCGCGTGCGTCATCTTCTCGGTCGTGATCGGCGTGGTCGGGGCTTGGCTGCAGGGATCATCGGCGAAATGGGTGCGCCGGTCCGTCCAGGGCTACATTCAACTGTTTCGCAATACGCCGCCCTTCGTGCAGCTGCTGTTTTTCTATTTTGCGCTTGGGCAATTTACGCCGTCCATCACCGGGGCCGACGGCTGGACCGAAACGCCGCTGATATCCAATGTCGGCTGGGCGATCATTTCGCTGTCGTTTTTCGCCGGCGCTTTCAACGTCGAGATTTTCAGGGCCGGTATCGAAGCGGTCCCCGAATCGACCCAGGAAGCGGCCACGGCACTTGGCTATACGCGACTGCAAACCTACAAGGAAGTGGTGCTGCCCCTGGCATTTCGCGTGTCGTTGCCGGCGTTGAACAACAATCTGGTCAATCTGGTCAAGACCACGACCCAGGCCATCGGCATCGCCGTGCCGGAGCTGTTGTATGAATCGGTCGGCATTTGGAACGACTATCCGAGTGCGCTTTATCCGACCATGGTGATGCTATTCGTGTCGTTTATCGTTCTGGTCGGTGTGCTGGTTTTCGGTATGCATCGCTGGGAAAAAGCGATGCGCATACCCGGTTATGGGGCCTGAGCCATGGCCGGAAAGTCCATACCGGGTGTCAACGCCAAACCGACCACGGATCTGGCCGTGCTCTATCCGGTCGATCCGAAGCGGACCGCAGTGCATGATTCCGTCGGCTTTTCGCGCTGGCTTGCCGGCCTGCCGGTTTGGACATGGCCGGTACTTTTGGCCGTCATGGTGCTGTGGCCGGCGGTCGGGCTCGCGGCTTCCAACTATACCTATACGGACGCCATGGCAGCACTCGTCAAGTGGCTGCCGTTTCTGGTTATCGACGGCTTTCTGTTCAACGTGCTGATCTCTTTGCTCACCATGATTATCGGCACCGCCGCCGGCGTGGTTCTGGGGCTCGCCCAGATTTCGCTGCTGGCGCCGGTTCGTATGATTGCCATGTTCTTGACCCAGGCGTTCCGGAACTCGCCGTGGCTGGTGCTTTTGTTCATTGTGTTGCTGGCGTTTCCGTTTGAAATCACCATCGGCTCGGTCATCATCAGCATACCCGACTGGACCAAAGCGGTGTTCGGATTGTCCCTGCCGATCATGGCCAACGTTTCGGAAGTGGTGCGTGGCGCCGTTTTGTCGGTGCCGAGCGGTCAGTGGGAGGCGGCCGAGTCTCTCGCCTATACGCGCCAGCAGACGGTGTGGCGCATTATCCTGCCGCAATGCTTTAAACGTATGATTCCGCCGTGGATGAACTGGTATGCGATTTTGACCATGGCGACGCCGCTGTGCTCTTTGCTCGGCGTCGAGGAACTGATTACGCTGAGCCGCCAGGCGATCGAAGCGGAAGACAACCATCCTGAGTTGCTTGTGCCGTTTTACACGTTCGCGTTGATCATTTTCTTTGCCTATTGCTACCCAATCGCGCGCGTGACTATCGCTCTCGAAAAGAAATTCGCGGTGAAACTATGAGGCCATGACAATGACCGATACCGCATGGACAACGGACCAGCCGATCGTCTCGATCAAAGACGTCCACAAATCTTTTGGCGACCTCGAAGTGCTGAAAGGCGTGACGCTTGACGTCATGAAGGGCGAGGTCATATGCATTATCGGGCCTTCCGGATCCGGTAAATCAACGCTGATCCGTTGCATCAATGCCTTAAACGATATTCAGGCCGGCTCGATCACCGTCGAGGGCCAGGAAGTCCATGATTCCAACCTCGACAAATTGGCGCTGCGCCAAAAGGTCGGCATGGTCTTTCAGCAATATAACCTGTTTCCCCACAAAACCGCGCTCGAGAACATCATGATGGCGCCGATACTGGTGCTCAAGCAGCCCAAGGATGACGTGGAGGCGCGGGCGCGGGACTTGATCAAGAAAGTCCGGTTGAATGGCAAAGAGAGCAACTATCCCGGTGAACTTTCCGGCGGTCAGCAGCAGCGGGTCGCCATCGCCCGGTCGCTGGCCATGCGCCCCGACGTCATGTTGTTCGACGAAGTAACGGCCGCCCTCGATCCGGAAACGGTGAAAGAAGTCCTCTACACTATCAAGGAGCTGGCAGGGGACGGCATGACCTGCATATTGGTGACCCATGAGATGGGCTTTGCCCGCGAGATCGCCGATCACATCTATTTCACCGACCGCGGCGTCATCGTCGAACACGGACCGCCGGACACGTTTTTCGACGACGCCAAAGACCCGCGAACCAAAGAGTTCCTAAGTCAAATCCTTTGAGCGTCAAACTGGCTCACGTACCAACGGTGCGGTCGAGCAATGGATGCCGCCGCCGCCAAGGAAAAGCTTGTCGTAGTCGATCGGCACGATCTCGATTCCCAGTTTGTCGAGCGTATCGGCGGTGCGTGGCGACAGGCCCGCCTGCATCAACACGCGACCGGGGCGCAGGGCCAGGCAATTGACCGTACCGGCGGCATCGTCGGGGTGGATTTCAATGGTGCGGATTCCCATCTCTGTCAAACGTTCCAGGAACCAGTAGGGCAGTTGCGTCGGGTTAATGATGGCCGTGTCCACGTCGATCATGACCAGGGCGCCATCGATATGTAGGCGGTAGCCGGTCAAATCGACGCGCAGGAGCTCGACACCTTGGGCGGCCAGGACTTCCTCGACCTGACGCGTGCCCTCTTCGTTGACCCGGCTCGAGCGGCCGATTGCCGCGGTCCGCGGATTGAGCCAGACGAAGCTTCCGCCCTCCATCAAGCCGGTGCCGTGGATGGTGCGCAGGATCGGCATGCCGAGGGCCGCCAAGGTCTCGGTGACCGACGCTTCTTCGCCGCGGCGGACGATGGGGCCAAGCCTTGTAACGATGGCGCCGCCTTTCACGGCGATGGCGGAATCGCGGGTATAGACCGTTTTATGACGGCCCGGGGCGCAGCGGTTGAGGGCAACCACGTCGACGTCTTCGGCGCGCAAGGCCGCAGTCAGTTGATCGTGTTGTTCTTGCTGTTCGGCGAGGCTCGGGATGACGTCGCCGCGCCAATACCAGGTCTGGCCCTCGGCGTCGCCGAAGGAGCCGAGTTCCTCCAAGCGTTGTGACGGGTCGATGATGTCGAACTCGGAGCCTGGCCGGTGCATCAATACTTTGCGCAACCGCCCGACATCACTGTCACAGCCCCATGCCTGCCCCCAAACCTCTGTCTGCTGCGCCGCCGATTCGAATGCCGGCTCGGCGTGCGAAGGAAAGGCCTTGATCGTCATGTTGTAGCGGTATTCGAACTCGCTCACGGCGGACATAGGCGCGTCCTTTCATGCTCCCGAAACGGCGAACATGAAAGTTTATCGTGAGTTGACCGATCAGGTCACCCTGGTTGTTGGGGTTAGAAGCTGAGCTTGGTTCCGAAAATCAGCGCCAGCGCGTCTTCGACGTCGCCGGTTTCAGCGTCGGCGCTGTCTTGGTAGAGCCAGCGGGCACCGCCGCTTAGAACCGCGCCTGGGCCGAGGTCGTAGACCGCCGACAGCTCGACTTGATTTTGCGGATCGCCGCTCGGATCCATGTCCGCGCCGCCGGTCTTGCGGGCGTAACCGAGGCTGACACCCCAGATCGCGGTGCGATAGGCCAGGCCGACCGTCCAATCGGTGTTTTCGCCGGACGGTTGGTTGAGCGCCATGCCGTCGCGAGAAACCTCGGCGCCTACACTAAAGGCGCCAAGTTGGAGTTGTCCGCCGACACCCCATTGACGGTCCTGTGTCGGATCGGTGTCGAGGTCCTTGACGCTGGTGCCGCCGGATGAGCCGGCGAACACAGTAAGCCCGAGCGAGCCGACTTCATTGTTGTAGGACATGCCGACATCGACGGCGCCATCGGCCGGGGAGGATGACGCCGATGTCCCGGCGGCATCGTCGGTATGATAGCGAACGCCAAGCTGCAGGCCGCCAAAGCGCGGGGTGAAGTAGGTCAGGCTGCGATCGGTATCGGCGAGACCATCGGCATCGTCTTGCATCAGCTGATCGAAGGTAATGCCGCTGGCGCTGTAATAAGGCGAGAGGCCGGTAGCGCCGACGGTGAAACCAGTTGGCGGCGGGGCATTGGTCGCGGCCACGTCACCAGCGGTCGGCGCTTTTTCTTCCAATGCCATGGCTGGCGCGGCGGCGACGCCAACGGCCGCCAAAACCATGGAAATCAGCAATCTGTACCGCATCTTTGCCCGAAGCCTTTCGTCCGGTTCGCGACAGGTACGCGCCATCCCCGTCCGTCTTTGATTCCAACGTAATCATTTACGAAACGTTACGATTTCAATGTCCCGTAAACATTTGGTTAACGTTGGAGCGACAATCAGTGTTTCTCATACTCCCATAAGGGCAGTCCGTCGAGCCAATCGCGGCTGTACCCGCGAACCACCCCATTCACTGAAGATAATACCAGCAACCCGATTCTTCCAGCACTGGTTGGACTCTTGCCAACACGGCCGCGGGCAGTTCGGCGAGCTGTTTTTTCAGGCTGGCGAGGCACTTGGCTTGATAGGCGAAGGGCGCTTGAACATAAGGTTTTCCGCCAATTTCCATGCGAATTTCGGCCTTGGAATTAGCCAATGAATCGACGTTGGCAGCCAGAAATGGCAGGTATTCATCGGCCGCATAGGACAACAGATTGTGAATAATATTTGGCACGCTGGCGGTTGAATCCGCCCATTCGCCCTCTACGCCGGACGAATCGTCCAAATTTCGTACCCAAAAGAACGTGTGTGGCGCGTTTTCCTTCATGATTCGGCTGGGCGTGAGATCCCGGCTCAAAGTCACCAGCTGGCCGAATAAGGCGAAATCGGCCAACGACGGGCGACTGCCGAAGAGATAGCGGCCATGGCGGACATGGCTTTCCAGCAAGCCCAGCAAGCGCCGGTAGCTGGCGTGAATAATCGGCGCGTTTTCCGGGGTGCAGCCGACCAGGGCCATGCGCCCGACCTGGCGGTCGAGTATGCCTTGCCGGCTTTCGGCAAAGGCAGCGTCGTCGATGTCGCCGCCGGAATCGGCAATGATCCAGAAACTGGAGAACTGTTGATCCTCCGGCCGCTCCCAACGCAGGTGGAACATCTGCTTTGTCACCCATTCGTCGGCCATGTCTTCGATCAGCGCGCAAAAAAACGCGTGCGCGGGATCGTCGGGAATGATCGACCGTTCGCCCGGGTGGCGGGATTCCAGCTCGTAGGCGAGGGGCGTTGAATCGATCAGATATTTGTCCTCCCACGGAATATGCAAAACCGGCACCAGGTCGACTTTGGTCTTGCCGGCCAGTTGTGCGCGGATTTCTGGCGTCCGCAGGACCCAATCGTGGGCGAGCCGGCGATAGCGCAGGATGGCACGCATCTTCATGGAGTAGGGCGAGCCGCCGGCGCCGATCAGGCGATATCTGTCCATCGTTCTTCCCCGTTGGTGTCTCATACCACGACAGTGATACGGGCGCATGGCGACGATGGCAATCGACCGGGCGCCGCGTTGGTGCTATTCCGAACTGGCCGGCAAAATCGACAATTTTGGGGTGATCATGACAACATTCGTCCTCGTACACGGCGCTTATCACGGCGGATGGTGCTGGAAACATACGGCACCGCTGTTGCAGTCGGCCGGCCATGACGTTTTCACGCCGACGCTCACCGGCCTCGGCGAGCGCAGCCATCTTGCCTCGGCGGCCGTAAACCTGGACACGCACATTCGCGATATCGTCAATCTCTATGATTTCGAAGATCTCGACGACACGGTGCTGGTCGGACATTCCTATGGCGGCGTCGTGGTCAGCGGCGTGGCCGACCAGATGCCGGACCGCATCAAGGCGCTGATCTATCTGGACGCAATTGTGCCGCGCGACGGCGCCACCGTGCTCGACTACCAGACATCCGAGCGCCGCCGTCAGTTCGAGCAGCTGATCGAAGAAGGCAAAGGCGCGCCGCTGCCGGCGCCGCCCAGTTCCTTCTACGGCGTGACCGATCCGGCGGAGCAGAAATGGGCCGACGATAAGTGCGTGCCCCATCCCGTCGGCTGCTTCCTGCAGCAAAGCCGTCTCACCGGGGCCGGCGCCGCCATCGCGCGGCACGCCTACATCCGCTGCACGGACACCGAGCTCGACTACATGGAACAGTTTGTCGAGGCGGCGCAGACGGCGCCCGGCTGGGATTTACATTATCTGGAGACCGGCCACGATTGCATGATCACCGAGCCCGAAGCCTTGGCTGCGCTGCTTCTTACCTACGTGTGATCACGGCCAATCACGTGCTGGTGAAATTGATACAGATCAACGTCAATCGGCAACCGTGACACCAGATTGACGTGATGATTGATTTCATGGAATTGGGGCGCGATCGCCTTCGTGTCATGGCAGCGGCCGGCGCGGATGTGGTCGAGTGCGAGCGTGTATTGGACAAAGCCGGAACCAATGTTGTCGGCGAATTGCTGCCGGCAGACGGTACGTTTTACGAATTCGACCACTGCCCGCCGGGCGACATCTACGATTCCGATACCGGTTCGCAATATTACTATCACTCCCATCGATCGGGCGAACACGGCCATTTCCACACCTTTCTGAGGGCGGCCGGAATGCCCGGCGGCCTCGCCCCGGCGCCGCAATCAGCCGTGCCGGAAATGGCCGATCGCGACGACACCATCAGCCACCTCATCGCCATTTCCATGGACAATGCCGGCGCGCCGATCGCCTTGTTCACGACCAATCGCTGGCTCACCGGCGAGAACTGGTACAAGGCGGCGGACGTCGAGGCGATGCTGGAACGCTTCGATATCGACCATGCCCAGATGTCTTGGCCGACAAACATTTGGATTGGCGCCATGCTGCGGCTGTTTCGGCCGCAGATTGTCGACTTGCTGCAGCAACGCGATCTGGCGGTCGCCGACCAGGTCGCGGTGCGCGTCGGCGCGGATTTATTTGAAGATCGCGACGTCGATGTGCTTTCCTATCGCGCCATATCAGTAGCAGATCAAATTCAAGCAATCGACGCGGCACTCGTGTCGCTTTAGCGGCGCCTATTCGCGCACGGTCTTACCCCGTCACCGACAGGCTAACCCGTTGACAGCGCGTAAAGTCGGAACCGCAATCAGCGTACCTGCCCGCAACGTCCAAAATAACGGAATGCTCACCGGCGGTGTCGAGGGTGAAAGGCGGCAAGGTAATGCCTGGAGCGCCGTCGCGGTCGATTTGGCCGGTGCAGTCAATGGGCGCTCGTTTTCTCGCGAAAATGTTCTCTCGCCCCAGCAATTCGCGGTGCAGGGTCGTGAGCTTCGCCCGTATTTCGTCGACGCTGTCGTCCCGCAATTTTGCATCCAGCGTGATGGCTTTAAGGCGTTTGGCGTGTCGTTGCAAAATCTCGGCGGTTGAGAAACTTGGAGAATCCGTGTGGGCTTGGACATGCAAGTGGCTAAGCGCCCGTCCGTTGGTCTCCAACCGTGCGCCGAGAACGATCGGATCGCCCTTGCCGTAACTCGATTGTGGCGCATTGAATGCCAACGCCGTAGTGCTCGTCGGCTCAAAGCCGCCCATTGTTCCCTGGAAAAGATTGTTGGGAACATTGCCGCACCAGCAGCCAACGGTCCACTGCCCGGGCGCTGGATCATGCAGATGGAAGGTCACAAACTCCCCGCCCGAGAACGTCGGCGGCGGATCAACTTTCTGGTTGTTTGGATCCCGTAACATCACTGTCATCTGATTAACCCCCGGAGTTCCGGGCGTATAGTTTATGGCGCTGTTCAGCCAGTTCACCGCAAGGCTGATATGCGAGGTGTTCGCCGCCACCTGGAGCGGGAAGGAGGAGAATTGGTAGGATGGGAGTTGCTGCCGCTTGTTCAACGAAACCTGGGCCACGTGGGCGTCGTTGGCGATCTGGTTGTAGATTGCCGCCAGTTCGAAGGCGTCCGGGCTGTAGTAGTATTTGCCGCTGGTGCGGCTGGCGATGGTTTGCAGGGTTTGAATGCCGGCGCTTTGGCCGAGCGCGATGGTGTAAATCGGGATATCCGTCGGCAAGCCGACCAAGGGATCTCCACCTGTATTATATTCGCCGTCCGACAACATGATAATCGCCTTGGCCGAATTTGTGGCACTGCCCAACATGGCGTGACTGTTGGTGACCGCATTTTTCATGTTGGTATTGCCCTGCCCCTGAATCGCCGAGATGACCGCCAGAGCAGCTCTGATCGTCGTGTGGTTCGCATCAAGCGTGGTGAGGTTGTAGAGAACCGGACTGGTCTGATCGATGGCAACCAGGCCGATCTGATCGGCCTCGTGCATGATGCTGACAAAGGTCGCCGCGTCGGTTTTTGCCGGCTCCAGGTAGTGGTAGCTTGGCATGGACATGGACCTGTCGATGATCGAAGATACACTCACCTGCGCCATACAGCCTCTCCTCAAGATTCGTACATATTTTTGGGTTGGTCAGGATTAGTCGGTCCAGAGCAAATTGATTTCTTTCACGGCGCGGAGCGCGCCGCCATCGCCGCCTCGGCTCACGAAGTCGATTGCAAGAAAATTCGGCAGGTGATGTACCCAGCCAAGCTTGGGATCAACGTTGAATCTCGGATTAAATTTACAGACATCCGCGCGCGACATCAGTGAATCGAAGCTGTTGATGCTGTTGTAGCTGAGAGAGACGAGCGACGGCTGCCAGAACCACATATCCGGAAAATAGTTCACCGTATAGAGCGAGCGGTTTTTGGACAACGGGATGGTTTTGGATTCATCACGTTCGTCGTAGTTGCCGGTCATGCTCTTATTGCCGTACCACGTCTCGACAGTGTAATTCCAGACATAGGGCAGGCCGTCGTAGCTTTTCTCCGCGAACAGAACCAGGCGTTTGTTGTTCTGCACCATCCAACCGATGGTCGGCCAGCCGTCGGTCAGAACCGGGCCCCAGGTCCCGTGCGGCCCGACATTGTTCTTGGTCGGATCGAATATCAAATTTGTCACGCCCGCCGCGGCCAGGGTACTGGCGGTCAGGGTTGGGTCACGTTGCCGGTTTTGGAATTGGATCGTGACGACTTCCGTAGGGTTGTTTTCCAGCCATTCCCGGATTTCCACCAGGGCGGTTTCCAGATAATGCCAAGTCGGCGCCGACCAGCTTGTTTCATGATAAAGAACGATTTGGTCGACACCGGCGACCTGCACCTTGTGGGTATCGAGCATGAGACCGCGGACGCCGAAATTCAATTGGTCGGTGATCGTCATTTCCTGGTTGCCGAGCCACCAGCCGTTGAGGAAGTCGGCAAAGGAATTGTGCGACATCAAATAGCAATATTGATCATAGCGGCGGCTGCTTGGCTGCGTCGGAGTCAGCGGGATGAGGGCTGGTTCCGTGAAACCGGTGATCGCCGTGGTATGCAACCAGTACACCATCCCAGTATCCGCGTTCAGGCAGTAGCATTTCTTGTCATTGCCGGCGAAGCAGATACGATCGCCGATCACTAAAGGGTCGCGTTCCACCCCGAGCTCCACATCGAAGGACCAGAGTTCGGTGAAAACTTCGGTTGGCACGGGTTTCTTGATTTCATAGGCAATGACCTTGCCATCGATGGCGTTGAAGGCGACATAAAGCCGGTTGGAGGCGGCACTGAAACTACGTACGAAATGGCCAGGCTTGGAAAGGGTCGCGACCCGACCACCGGTTGCCATATCGAAAGCATATAGGTTGCCGTCATCGCAGCCGAACAAGACGTACTCTCCCACCATTTTTGGCGAGGCGTGGATGGGGCCGCCCATGCTGGACTTCCACCGGCTCTGGTTCGTTTTGAAGTCGACGGCGTAAACCTCGCCATCCAAGTCGCCGTAATAGGCGATGCCATTGTGGACCAGGGGTATGGTGTCCACCGAATAATTCAAGGGATGTCGGAAGCTGACTTGCTTTGTTTGAACATCAAAGCCGAAGACACCCAATTGCGAGGTCATCACAATGGTGTTGCCGGCAAGCTGATTGGAATAGATCTTGGCATGTTTGCCCGTCGCCAGCCCCAGGATGTCGTATTCCGCGGTCTTGGCGCCAGTATCCTTGTTGAGGGTGTGCAGATAACCCGTCGATGTGGTGATGTAAACCGTATCGCCGACCACCTCCGGGGTGGCGTCGATGCTGCCGGAATATCCTTGAACAAATTTCTTAGCGCCGCTGTCGCCATGCAGTGCATAGATGTTACATAACGTGTCGCCATCGCCGAAAAAGGCAGTGCCTTCGACAATTGTCGGTTTCGCGGTCAGAAATCCGTAAGCGCTGTGGAAGGTCCATATTTCCGTGCCGTTGCTCAGGTCACGGGCGGTCAGCGCTCCACCTGTGTCGGAGAAAATGGTGTAATGCCGCGGCCGGGAAACCGGCGCCGATTGCAGATAAATTCCAAAATTGTCCACATACCCCACCACCGGCAACGACGAGCGGTAGACCCCGGGTAGGACCAAACTGATCGCTACCGTGGTGGCGCCGGCCGGCACATCAAACAAAGCGGATTTTTGGATCAGCCATTTGTTCGTTGCTTCCAGCTCGACATGTGTGGGCAGCGTTCTGCCGTCGCCAAAATCCGCGGTAACCGTGATGGTGTTGCCGGTCGGCATGTCTTCCAGATAGATACTGAAAAACACCAGGACACTGAAATTGTAGCTCGTTGAAATATCGAAGTTCTTGGTCGCGAGGATGGCTTCCTCAGTCGGATAGGTGCCGGTGAATTTGCAACTATAGTCACCATTCAGAACCTGAGTGTTGGAACTTGCGACATTCTGCGAGTGGCTCTCGTCCAAGAACGAGGTCGAAAACAGATCAGACAGAAAATTCAAAAAGTAGCCGTGGTAGGAACCGGATCCGGCGGCAGCGGTGTCTTGAGGAACAGCCAAGGGCGTGACTCCAGCCAACTATGCCAAGCGTTAATTCGTTATTATACAACCTGATATACTGCAGTCAATGGTTGAATAACTTCTATATGAACTATTGGATGACCGTTTAAATTCACTTGTATTGGGTAGTCGAACCAGACCGCGTTCGAAGGATCTATCGCTGCCGGTTTCGCGAGGCGTGCCCTGAACGTGAGCGCTTTGCGATATCGATGAACAGTGCCGGCATTTGCCCCGCCGGCTAAGAGGCGTTATCTATTCGCTACTATTTCAGCCAAATAAATCGGGATATTCATTGATGACAACGACCGTCAAAATCCTCGCCTTTGCTGGCAGCGCCCGCAAGGACTCTTGGAACAAGAAACTGATCCGCATCGCTGCGGCTGGCGCACAATCCGGCGGTGCCGAGGTGACCCTCCTGGACCTCGCCGATTACCCGATGCCGCTTTATGACGGTGACATCGAAGCCGGCGATGGCCTGCCCGACAATGCGACCAAGCTGCGCGCTATGTTCGGCGACCATGACGGACTGCTGATCGCGGCGCCGGAATACAACAGTTCCATCACCCCGCTTCTAAAAAACGTCATCGATTGGGTGTCACGGCCGACGGCGGACGAGCCGGCGCTAAAATATTTTGCCGGCAAGACAGCCGGCCTGGTTACCGTCTCGCCTGGTGCGCTGGGCGGTTTGCGCGGTCTTGTTCACGTGCGCCAGATTTTGGGTAACATCAATGTACTCGTCATTCCGCAACAGGTTGCCGTGCCAGGCGCTGGCAGTGCTTTTGATGAAGCCGGGGCGTTGACCGATCCAGCGCGGCAATCGGCGGTCGAAGGTGTCGGTGCCGCCTTGGCGGCCGTGACGACCCGCATGGGTTAGACGCCTGTTACACTCAAGAGCGTGCATGTCGCGATACCGACAAGCACCAATTTGTTAACCACTACCCTTTAGGAACTCGATGGCATTTTCCGAACGTCGTAGGTGGGCGCCATCGAACCGAAGGAAAGTATGCTGGTCGAACAGACGATCAGCACGTACCAAAACGCGCTTGAAAAAGCCGGGTACGAAATCTCGATCGAGAATGATTTTTTGAAGTGGCGGGACTTCGTGCTATCGCACGGCGCGAAAATTCCGAATCCGACATACGACCCGGACCGGTTTCCCCGATGCTCGGAGACGGGTTTCTATGTCGCGGCAAAAGTCGACGGGCGTTTGGTCGCCGTGGTGGCCAACAGACTGTTCGAAACAGAGAACTGGTTGAGCTTGGTTCGGTCAGGCGGGTTGTGGTGGCAATCGCCGCCGAGCACCATTCGGCCGACTGTGGTCCATCCTTTTGCGCATGCGCTGGGAATACGCGGGCGCATTTCCCATTGTGGCGGCGGTATGATCGATCCGGGGCATCGCGGGCAAGGCTTGCCGAACGTGCTGTGTCGGTGGGCCAGATTGGAGGGCGTGAAACGCTGGGGGTCGAGCTGGGATACGGCGGCTATCGTCCAAGACCCGCCACCGGCGCGCGATCTACCGATCAAGTACGGGTACCAAATGGAAGTGCCGCTTGTTTGTGGCTATTCTGCGGGGCGCAATGCCGAAGCGCGTTCGAATCTCGTCGCCATAACGCGGGCTTGCATTACCCACCAAGCGCGGAACGACGCGGCTATCTTCAAGATTCACTGTGGAAAAGATCTCCGAGATCTCGCCCGCCTCGTTGCTGACCGGACAGAGGAGACGTTTATATCGGCAATAAACATTGTTGATTATGAAAGCGACGTCCTGGAAGACAGGCCGCATCCTTGATTTAGTTGCAATGAGTCCCTCGATATGACACTGGCCGGTGCCAGCCTGCGTAAATTCACGGAGCGGTAGATTTCGAAGCGAAATGTCTGCCGAAAGCGGTGAAACATCGCATTGATGTCGTAGAAAATAGTTCCCCGGGTCATCCGCAGAGACATCATAGACGTGCGTTACATGATCGATGCCGGCGATTTGTATTGTGTCGCGCCAATCGCCGCCCGTGAGGTGGTGCATCTGCCAGATCGTCAAAGCTTTTTCAAAGACTTTGGGTTCCTGGAGCGTTTGCTCCAGCGGCAGATCGGTGGACGTACAGCGCTGATTGACCGGCAATCGCAACAGATGGTTTGCCATGTCAGTCCGACCTTTTCGAGACCGGAATATTCGGCGTGACCAAATCCATGATCATGATCGACGAAATTTTGACGTCATTCATCGGCTCGTAAATCGGCGACAAATGCTCCAGGCTGTAGTTCCAACTGGTTCGTCGTAAGACTTTGAAATATTGCTGGCCATCCTCTAGCGTCGCCAAACAAAATTCATTCAGGCACTCTTTCAACGTCGATGGCCGAAACACCACGATCCAGCCCTTGCGGAACGGATGCATGAGCCGGTCGTCCAGCATGTAAGCGATATGATCCGGCCGGCCGAAGCCGGGCGGCAAAACCACCGGCTTAATCGTGCGCTCGAAGTCGGACAGAATTTTTGGTCTATTCACAACCATTCCGTTCCCCCGAATCCAGGCTTTGATCTTAAGGTCTTCGGCGCGTTTGTTCGTCATCGCGTTCGAATCTTGCTGGTTAGACGCTACCTTTGATCTCATAATTCCATGGTCTGTGCAATCGCGCAAAGATTAAAAATTTCGATCACACTAGTTGACAATATATTGTCATGATGACTATATATTGTCGTATGAGAAAAACCACATCAAGCATGCATACCGCGGCAGGAGCGGGTCTAACCGACCTGGTCCTGGAAACCTTTCGGCTGAACGGTCGGCTGCTGGCAGCTGGCGATCGTTTGACCGGCGACCTCGGCTTATCGAGCGCCAAATGGCAGGTCATGGGGGCGATTGCGGAAGCGCCGCTGCCGGTCGCGCAGATCGCGCGAAACATGGGCTTGACCAGACAGGCCGTGCAACGCCTGGCCAACGTGCTGGTCGATGAGGGCCAAGTCGAATTCGCCGAAAACCCCGACCATCGGCGGGCGAAGCTGGTGTGCCTGACCGCCCGAGGTACTGCCGACCTGGAGGAAATTGGCCGGCGGCAAATTGCTTGGTCCAACCATTTGGCCGCGGGGCTCACCGGCGAAAGCATCGACCATGCGCTTACGGTTCTGCGAACCATGCGCCAACGCCTTGAAACCGACAAACGCTAGGAGCAGCAGAGACATGTCTAAAGCCATCAAAGCATTGCACCTGATCGGCGTGATCATGTTCTTCGGCAGCATTCTCGGCCACATCACCGTCGGGCTCGTTCCCGGCGTGGCGGACGACCCAAACACGGCATTGTTCGCGCGCGAAGCCATTGCCGTCGCGACCACCTATCTGACCTTGCCCGGCCTGGCTCTGGCGTTGCTCAGTGGAATTTACATGGCAGCAAAGCGCGGCGGATCGGTCTTCAGGACCCGTTGGTTAATGCTGCATGCGCTGTTCGGAACCGTCATCGTCCTCAATGCCGCGCTGGTGCTTTATCCGATCGGCCAGGAATTGCTTGAAGCCGCGCTGCAGGTCGCCAAGGGCGCGCTGCCGATCGACCAGCTTGGTGACATGGCGGGACGCGAAGCGGCGTTCGGCGCCGTCAACGTGGTGCTTTGCCTGGTCATGGTGTTCGTCGCGGTGGTCAAGCCGCGTATCGGCCAACCGAAACTGTGAGGCAGCGGCAATGGACATTTATGCGCTCATGAAATTCGCCCATATCATCGGATTCATCTTGCTTGGCGCCGGATTGCTGGCGGTTTTCATCTCTGAGCTTCGCGCCTATCGCACCAAGGACATTGCGGTCTTCGCCGAGGCCGCCCGGTACACGGCGGTATTCTACGATGCCCTGGCGCTACCCGGCGCGGTGCTTCTGGCAGGGTCGGGCCTGCTGCTGATATTCGAGCTCGACTTGGCTTTTTTTGACGAGCCGTGGCTTGTCGCCATGTGGGGCTTGTTTTTGTTCGAGCTGATCGAAGGCAACACCGTGACTCGAATTCAGTTCCGGCGCACGCTCAAGAAGTCGGTCCAGGCGCGAGACCAGGGCGCTTTGACCGACGCAGTGCGGGAGGAGGCGCGCACCGTGTTGGGCCAGGTCGCGCATTTCCTTGATGTGCCCCTGTTCTCGGTGATCGTCTATTGCGGCGCCGTCCGGCCCGACAGTTGGGGTCACGTCGTCACCGCCGTTGCCTTGGCCCTTGTCGTGGCGTTCGTCCTGACCGTCGCCGTTCCACGGCTGGCGCGCCCGGGATCGGGGTGAACTTTCCGCATTGACGATTACGCGATGTCATTCAGCGCCATATGAAAGATGTCAAAATTGCGTAGGCCTTCGTCCGGTCGGCGGCTCGGCCGGTTCATCATGACCGGAACCTTCTGTTCGGTCAGGCCGCCGTGGGAGCGTAGCGGTTCGTTCAGGCCGCTCACGTCGTGGCGGTCCGGGCTGGTGCCGAGCACCTTGGATTGCGCGCCGATTACCACGATGTCGCCGAGCCGGTCAGACGGCAGCTCGAAGCGCGCCGCGGCCGCTTCGCGATCGAGCACAAGGGCAACGCCGGGCTGTGCTCCGAGGCTGGCAAGGACTTCACCGCGGTCGATGCCGTTGTCCAAATAGACGGTGGCGAACGAACCGAGGGCGCCGTGATGGGCGACATAGGGGTCGGTGATGGGCAGGATTACGCGGGCAGCACCAGGCCCAAGGTCGCCATCCAGGAGGTCCTGCAAAAACAACACGTCCGGCGCGCCGTCGGCGCCGTGCTTGGCGTTCATGCCGTGATCGGCGGTAACCACGATGATGGCGCCCGCGGCGTCGAGGGCGGCGAGGTAGCCGTCCATCATGGCGTAGAACTGGTTGGCGACCGGTGTACCGGGGGCGTGCTTGTGCTGGATATAATCGGTAGTCGATAGATACAGGATGTCCGGGCGATGGCGTTCCATGATCTTGACCCCGGCCGCCATCACGAACTCCGACAGTGCCGCCGAGTAAACGTCTGGCACGGGCTGGCCGACCAAGTCGAGCAGGCCGTCGATGCCATGCTCGGCGATGCTGGCCTGGTCCGCATATTCGGCGGAAAAGCAGATTGCGCCGTCCTCGCCGAAACTGAGGCCGTGGGCCAGCAGCCGGCGCAGTTTGTCCTTGGCGGTGATCGCCGCAATCTTGGCACCGGCGGCCTGGAAGGCTTGGAACAGGGTGCCGGACCGCATCAGCGCCGGGTCGTTCATCATGACTTCCGTGTCGGCTTCGGGATCGTAGAAAAAGTTGCCGCAGATGCCGTGCACCGACGGCGGCCGGCCGGTTACGATCGACAAGTTGTTGGGGTTGGTGAATGTCGGCACCACGCAATCGCCAAGCCGGCTGGTGCCATTCGCCATCATCGACCCGAAATAAGGCGCGACACCGGCGGCCACGGCTTCCTCGATATAGCCCGGTGCGCCGTCATAGGCCGGCTGCGAGCCGTCTATGCAAAGACCAACCACAGGCGTGGACGGCCATGCGTAGCGCCGCCCATTGACCTCCAAATGCGAAACGGTCATGTCTGGTCTCCCCGTAGATCGAACGGCGATCATGACAGGCGGCGGCGGTCGGGTCTATGATCGGGTGTACGACCATTTTGACGACGAGAGGCGGTTTTGGCGAGCTCGATCGAACGTAAGCTGACGACGATATTTTGCGCCGACGTGAAGGGCTACAGCCGGCTGATGGACACCGACGAGGTGGCCACGCTCGAGCGCCTCAAAGACTATCGCGGTGCCATGGCGGGCTTTATCGAACGCCATCGCGGCCGCGTGGTGAACACCGCCGGCGACGGCCTGCTGGCCGAGTTCCCAAGCGTCGTCGAGGCCGTGCAATGCGCCGTTGAGTCGCAGCGCGAATTGGCGGCGCGCAACGAGCCGCTGGCCGACAGCGAGCGCATGGATTTTCGCCTCGGCATCAATCTCGGCGACGTCATGGTCGAGGGCGATGACATATTCGGCGAAGGCGTCAACATCGCCGCGCGCCTGCAGGAACTGGCGCCGGCCGGTGGCATTTGCATCTCCCGTACCGTCCATGATCAGGTCCGCAACAAACTGACGCTCGGGTATCACTTCCTCGGCGGCAAAAAGGTTAAAAACATTGCCGACGAGGTGCCGGTCTATCAGGTCTTGCTAGAGCCCGATGACGTCGCTGTCGCGCCGCAGCCGGGTGGCGATCCGCCGGCGCCGGAAAGCCCGTCGGCCGGTGAAGATGATAGCTGGCAGGAAGCGCGCCGGCGCCGCTTCATTCAGCTGGCAACGCGCGCCGGTATCTTGCTTGGCTTTTTGCTGATCGTGAATTTGCTGACGTCGCCGGGCTATCTGTGGGTCGTCTGGCCCGGCCTGGTGATCGGTTGCGGCCTCGCGCTTCGCAGTATTTCCGTTTATGGCCCGGGCAGCCGCGACGCTGGCCGGCGAAACGACCGCATTCGCCACCGGCAACGTGGAAAAATCAAAGGCGACATCCGCTTCACCGAGGACACCGACCTGCGCGGCGACGTTAAAGGCACGGCGACCGTGGCCGCCGGTATTTCGCTGGTCATGCGCGGCGATATCTCCCGCGATCTGATTCTGGAGAAAGATGCGGACGCGTGCATTCGCGGCGACGTCGGCGGCGACGTGGTCAACAACGGCGGCCGCCTCGACATGCGCGGTACCGTCAAAGGAACCACGCGCAAGGCGTAGGTCGATCATGCTCTAGGCCGCAGGCAGGCAGGACGGGCCGATCGGTTCGAAGCTTTTGTAGGTCAGGATGAATTCGCGGTGGCCGAGCGCCTCCGACCGGGTCTCGGCGCCGTCGCCGATGGCCAGCACCAAGTCGCGGATTTCGCGGCCGACCTGGTCGAGATCGCCGCGGCCTTCCAGGATGCGGCCGGAATCCACGTCCATGTCGTCGGCCAAGTTGCGATAGGTCTCCGGGTTGGCGCAGACCTTGATCACCGGCGCGATCGCCGAGCCGACAACCGAGCCCCGGCCGGTCGAAAACAACACCAAATGGGCACCGCAGGCGATCAATTCGGCGATTTCCGCGTTGTCGGAGATGTTGGGAAAGCCGAAGCGCACGTCGCCGTCCGGCACCACGTCGAGGAAATAGAGCCCGCCCGTGGTCGGCCGGTCGCCGGGCTTGAGCAAGCCGACGATCTCCGAGGCGCCGCTTTTCGCATAGGCGCCCATGGATTTCTCTTCGATGGTGGTAAGCCCGCCCTCGGCATTGCCGGGCGAGATGCTGGCATAGCCCAGGGTCGCGTAATACCGCACGGTCTTGTCCATCACGGCGAGAATTTCTGCCGCCAGTTCCGGCCGCGCGGACCGGTCGGCCATCAGGCTTTCGCAGCCTATCAATTCGCCGGCCTCCTCGAAGATGCAGGCGGCACCATCATCGATCAACAAGTCGAAGGCGCGGCCCATGGCGGGGTTGGCGGTCAGCCCACTGGTGCCGTCGGAGCCACCGCAAATGGTGCCGATGATCAACTCGTCGGGCGCCATCGGCACCGGCGCCTCGGCGTCGAGCAGGGGCCAGGTTTCGGCCAGCCATTGCCGGCCCTCGGCGATGGTGCGCGCCGTGCCGCCGGTCCGTTGAATGACCAAGGTTTCGACCGGCCGGCCGGACTCCGCGATCGCCTGTGCCAGGCCGCGGCGGTTGAAACTTTCGCAGCCCAGCGACACCAGCAGCACCGCGCCGACGTTCGGATGGGTGCAAAGTTCGATCATCATACGTTCTGCATAGGCATTGGGATAGCAGCCGGGAAAGCCGATGACGTGCACGTCACGGTCGGGAAAGCCCGCAGCGATCTGGCGCGAGACATGATGGGCGCATTCGACCAGATAGGCGACGGCGATGATGTTGCGAATGCCCTTGCGTCCGTCCTTGCGTTGCCAGCCGTTCATTACGTTGCCTTTCCGTCATAGACCGCGGCGGTGGCATCGTTCACAGTCGCGATGTAGTCGCTTTTCATGTTGTCCAAATGGACGTGGTCGCCCTTGGCTACGGCGGCGGTGGTCGAGCCGATCGGCGCGCCGTATTTGATCACGGGAATGCCGGCGGCCAAATCCCGCCGGGCGAGTTTATGCGCCATGCCGATGTCTGCGGCGAGCGTCACCGCTTCGCCGTCGATCTGCAGCGTTGTGCCGGCGCCAAGCGCGACGCAGGCCACCAGCACATTATCCGCCGGGGCCAACAGAAGCAGCCGATTGTCGGTCAGGGAATCAGAATCTGCCATATTTCAGGTAGGCCTCCTCAGCATCCATGCCGGCCATGATCGCGTCCCGCATCTCGCTTTCCGTCGCCATGACCTCTTCGGTGAGCCGCACCGCTTCCTCAGCGAGTGCTTTGGGCACCACGACCACGCCGTCGCGATCGCCGACGACATAGTCGCCGCTATGCAAAGTGACGGTGCCGATGGTGATCGGTTCGCCGAGCCGGTCGTAGCGCCAGCGTTCCATAATGTCGGCCGGTGTCGCGGCTTCGCAAAACACCGGGAAGCCCATCTCAAGCACCAGGTCGGTGTCCCGACAATGGCCGTCGACGACGTAACCGCGGGTACCCTTGACCATCAGCGCGTGCGCCGACAATTCGCCCATCAGCGCCAGCGCCTTGGTGTTGGGCTGGCACACCAGCACCTTGCCGCCCGGCACCTTCGACAAGACCCGCGACCACAGCAGCAAGGACTCGTCGCGGCTCAAGCTTTGATCGACATGACCGGAGATGGTGTACACCTCGCCGGCCAGGGGCTTGGTCGGATCGAGCGGCCGGATCGATGGCGGCAGCACGCAATTGCCGTGGCCCATTTCGCGCAACACGTCGTGCACGGCGCTGGCATAGCATTTGGCTAGGCGGTCGGCGAGGTCCATGGCGGCAATCTCCTGGTATCGAAACGGCGCTTTAACGATCCAAGCCGAAGCGGGGCCGTAAAACAATACCGATGAGATTGCCTGGGATCGCGCAGAGAATCCAGAGCCAGCCATGTAGACTGAACGAGGCGATGCCGCTGAAGAACGCGCCGATGTTACAGCCGTAAGCGAGCCGGGCACCGTAGCCCATGGCCACGCCACCGACGACGGCAGCGATCAGCGGTCCTGGTGTGGCCGCGAGCCGCGGCTTCAGGCGGCCCTGTGCCGACGCCGCCAGGAACGCGCCGATGATCAGGCCGATATTCATCACCGAGGTGTTGTCGGCAAGGATCGAACGGCCGAGCGCTGCTTGCTGGAAGCCGCCACTCCAGAACGCGCTGGTCGCCGGGTCCCAGCCGACGGCGACGGCGGTCTTGGCGGCCCACAGCGAAAACGCCCAGGTGATCGACCAGGGGTGGCCGGCCACCAACAGGGTTGCCCAATTGAGTAAAGCAAGCAGCGCAGCGCTGAGCAGCAGCGGCCAGGGACCGGTCAACAGAAGGCGCGGCGAAAAGCCATCCTGCCACCAAAGGCTCTGTCGGTTGCGGGCGCCGCTCAGGCGAAGCAGCCCATAGATTCCGGCCAGCAAGCCGAGTTGCAGCGGCAAAGCCACGCCCATGCCGAGGCGGTCGCTCAGCGAAATCGTGCCGATTTCCGGCAAGCTGCTCCAGAAGCCGAGATCCAGGCTGCCCCAGAACGCCCCGCCGCAAAACGCGACCAACACGATCATCATGCGCGGGTTGCCGCCGCCGGCGGTAAACAACGTGCCGGAGGCGCAGCCACCGGCCAGCTGCATGCCGACACCGAACACGAAAGCGCCGACTGCGACCGACGTGCCGGCCGGCGCCAATGCCGGGCCGATGAAACGGCCAAACACACTGCCTTGCATCAGGATCGGCGTGAACATTAGGACCGCCAAGGCGATCATGATCAGTTGCGCCGTCACGCCGGACATGTCGCCGTCGCGCACCAACCGGCGATAGGCGCCGCTGAAACCGAAGGCCGCGTGATAGAGCGTGATCCCGAGACCAAGGCCGATCAACAGCAACCAGCCATGTCGGTCTCCTTGGCTCAACAAATAGACAAAGAGCCCCCCTGCTGCCGTCGCGCCTAAGGCGAGGGAGGGCCGTTGAAGCGGCGTGGCGACAGCATGGGACATGCAGCGATCCTGGGCCAAACAGCGAATGAATCAACCCAATTTCGGACACAAGCGCGCGAGCCGGAGCCTCACCGGTCGGCGGAATCTTTCAACAAAGATCGGTGCAGCCAGCCTTGTTCGGCGCCGTTTTCAACGAGTCGTATCTGAATCCAATCGCCTTTTTCCTCAAGGACGGTCACCCGCGTGTTCTGTGGTAATTTTGTGATTACCGCGGTTGCCGTGGACGGGCCGGCGCGGACGTTGGCGATTTTCACGGAAACCGCCATATGCGGTTTGGTCGCATCCGTCAGCAGTTGCAACTCGGATTGGGTCGCGTCCTCGATGGTGCGAAGCAGCGGCGCGACGCCGTTGGTGAGTTCGGCCAAGGTCGGCCCAAAGCGCTCGACGATCATCGGCTTGAAGGTTACGTATCCGAACACGGCGGCCGCCAGGCACCCGGCGATCACGACGACGCGTATCAGTCGGCGGCCGATGCGCGATTTGCGCTGCTGCTTGGCGACATCGGTTACGGCGCCCCTGGCGAGATCCGACTTGGCGTTCTTTCGCCACTCCGCGTGCGCCGCTGCGAGCCGTTTCGTCTCCGCGGCCTGCCATTCCTGCTGTGCCGTCGCCAATGCCGTTTGGGCTTCGTCGTTCCAGCGACGGCGGGCTTGTTCGACGCTTTCTACCGCTGCGCCGTCATGGTCGGCGGTGTGATCCGCTTGCTCGGTCTGAGTTGCAGCACGGCTTTCCTCCAGCCGGGCGGTGGTCCGTTCCTCGACTTCGGCCAGGCGTTCGTCCAACTCGGATTGCCAGGCGCGCCGGGCCGCCGCCAATTCGGCTTCAATCGTCGATGCGGGCGCCTCAGTCGGGGCATGCGAGACGTTTTTACTGGCGTCGGCGAGCTCGGTCTCGCGGGTCGCGAGGGCCGATTTGGTTTCCGCCAGCTCCTGGCGCAGGCCCTGCAGCAGTTCCTCGTTCTTCACGCCTTGTTCGTCGACGGCGGCTTGTGCTTGGTCCCGTTCGCGATGGGCGTCGACCACTTCCGCCTCGCGCGCGGTGAGTTCGCGGCGCAGATCGTCTTGCAGGGTCTCATCCTTTTGGCCGACGGTTTTGAGGTCGGCCACTGCCTTTTCGGTTTTTTCATTGGCCTCGGCGATTTCCCGTTGGGATTGCTCCAGCCATTGCACGTGCGCCTGCTCGAGCCGTGCCTTGGCCTCCATTTCAGCCGTTCGTGTGGCCTCGGACACCGCTTCGGCAACCCGGGATTCGAGCTCGGCCTGCCGTTTGGCATCGGCGCGATCGCGCTCGTGACGGCTGTCCGCCAGCTCTGCATCACGCTTGGCCAGGGTCGCCGTGGCATCACCTTTCGCCGCTTCGATTGCGTGATCGAATTCTTCTTGCCATTGCACACGCGCCTGCTCGAGACGGACCTCGGCTTCCGACTCCGCGTTCTGCACTGCACTTGTGACCGCCTCGATAACACGGCCTTCATGCGCGGTCTCCCGTTCAGCCAAGTCGGTATCGCGCTGGGCAAGGGCCGCCAAGGCCTCCGTCAGTTCGACGCGCAGGCCTTGCTGCAGGCTATCGCCCGTGTTGGACAGCCTGTCGAGTGCGGCTTCGGCGCGGGCGCATTTGTCATTCGCCGCTTCGATTTCCCGGTTGGATTCGGATTGCCAAAGCTCAAGAGCCTGTTCGAGATGGGCCTCGGCTTCCGCCTCGGACACCCGCACCGCCTGTTTCACGGCGCTGGCAATGCGTTGTTCGGTTTCTTTTTCCGATTGGGCGGTGGCACGTTCCGTTTCCTTGCGGGCGTCGGCCAACGCGTTTTCCCGCTCGGCGAGGGTCGTCCTGGTCTCGGCGATCTCGTCGCGCAAGCCTTGCAGCAGGGTTTCGTCCGCTTGGCCTCGGTCTTCAAGAGCGGTTGCCGCCTGAGCGGCTTGCTCGTTGGCCGCGGCGATTTCACGGCCGGATTGTTCCAGCCATAGCGCGCGTGCCTGTTCAAGCCGGACTTCGGACTCGGCTTCGGAGGCTCGTACCGCCTGCGTCACCGCGGTGGCAACGCGCTGTTCGGTTTCCCTTTCCGCTTTGGCTTGGGTGCGTTCCCATTCTTGGCGGGCGTCGGCCAAATCGGTCTCGCGGCTGGCCAGGGTCGCCGCGGCCTTGGCGACGTCGTCGCGTAGGCTCTGAAGCAGGACTTCGCTGTCGTTGCTGGCCTTCTGTAGGACGGCTTCCGCCTGGGCGGCCTTGTCGTTTGCCGCGTCGATCTTGCGAGTGGATTGTTCCAGCCATTGCGCGCGAGCCTGTTCAAGTCGGGCGTCGGCTTCCTCCGCGGACGACTGCACGGCCTGCTTTACGGCGACGGCGGCGAGTTTTCCGTGTTCTTTTTCCGACTTTGCTTGGGCGCGATCGAAGTCTTTCTGGGCATTCGCCAGGTCGCTATCGTGTTTGGCGAGGGCGGCCTCTGCCTGGGCGGTTTTGTCGCCTGCGGCTGTGATGGCTCGATTGGATTCTTCCAGCCATTGCGCATGCGACTGCTCGAGCTCAGACTTGGCTTGTGCCTCCGACTCCTGCACGGCCTGCTTGACGGCGCCGGCAATCTGCTTGTCGCGTTCCTTTTCCCATTTCGCTTCGGCGCGCGCCAACGTCCGGTCCAGCTCTTTGGCCAGATGGGTCTCTGCTTTCTTCGCTTGTTGCTGCAACGCTTTGTCGTGTCGGACCTGCAGCTCGGAGAGGTTACGGTCCTGCGCCGCCTCAGCCTTCGCCGCCATGGCGGTCGCTGCCTCGAGTTGCTTGGTGAGCTCGGACAGTTTTTTTGCCGACGCCGCGGATTTCGCGTCCGCGCTTTCTCGGGCGGTTTGTTCGGCCGCGTTTTTCTGCTCCCACTCTAGCGTCAACTGATTGGCGATATCGGCAAGACGGACTTCGTATTGATCATGCCAATTCGATTCTGCTGCTGCCAGTTGTTTTTCCGCGTTGCGCTCGCCCAATCGCAGCGCGGCGGCGACGCGGCGTTCAATTCGGCGCTGCCATTGGGCGTTGGCATCGGAGGCCGTTGGGCGTGCCGACGGTTTTGCCTTGGCCGGGGCTGTCACCGTATCGCCAAGTGACACCGGCAAGTCGAATTGTGCGAGAATGGTCGCTTCGTCGTCGTCGTCGATGCCGATTATTCTGATGGCCAGAGAAATCGGCAGACTCGCGCCTTCGGGTGGCAAAAATTCCAAGTCATCGAGGTCGTTGGGTTTCAGCGACCAGGTTCGGTCGCCGTTGTTCGAGCCCTTGGAGAATCGCGCCTGCGGCGGCAGCTGCTCGATCCTGACCGACAGGCGCCGGTAGTGCGCATAAGGCGAGAGCAGTGGCGCCAGGTCGAGCGGAATGCCGCCCGGTGCCATGGCCGGTTCCGTCATGGCGGTGGCCATCTTGTTCATCTGGTCGGTCCTTTGGCGGCTCTCGCCGGAAACAGGATATTGTCCACCAAAATAGTTAAATCATTCGTTCATAATTTGCTGTTTCGGATACCTGTGAGGGCTCAGTTGGAATTTACCGCGGTGGCCGGCATCGGCGCGCTGGTTGCCATTTGGCGCCCCGTATCACGGGTCGGAATGCCTTCGGATCTTTGTAGAAGGACCGTGATGACATATTTTTGGGTAAGGCTTGGTGGGTGGCCCAAACCGTGTCTGACCGAGATTACTTCAAAATGGCGCTAATAGTTGTTCCTTTGGCAAAAAACCGAGGTTTGATAATTGCCCAAATCTAAGTCGTCCAGGTCATTGTCCATTTGAGGGTTCATAGTTCGGTTCGAACGTGACGGAAACCGCTATAACCATGTATTAGGAAATCAAAGTCGATTTTTACAAATTTCATTGATGTCACTGAATCGCGTTGGAATCAACCACCACAAATACCCACAGAAATTGCGATTAAGTCTCCATAACCCCAAATAATTGTGCCCGATACTGGAATAGTAAAGTCGATCAATGTCGCCAGTCTATTTCTAGAGTTTGGCAAATTTTCTTCGCTTATTTGGATGTTATGTCTTTCGGCAAGAATTCGTGTTACCGCGTTAAACAGGTTCCCACGGTACAAATTTTTTGTCGAGAAAATTACAAAAGGAATTATGACGCTGAAGCATACTATTATCGATCCACATCTTTGGAAATAGTCTTCGCTACATCCGTAGTAATAGTCAATCGTGGCAGAAATTATCGCTGAAATGATGGATAAGAAACATATAAAAATTCGGCTTTTCAATGCAAAACAACTTACTCGAAGCCAGTTGAATACGCCAATTCAAACATCATGGCCATGCTTCGAGCGCTATAGTTGTTTGATCTAAGTGAATCAACTACGTTCGCAGCAGCCGCTGGCGGCCGATCCTCGAATCCCGCCATAGCGGAAATCAGCGAATCATAGTCACGCTTGTTTCCGGCATTCAAAAATTCATTGGCCATATCTTCATAGCCAGTCATAATTATCCTATGCGCTACATCAAATGCTAGATGCTCATTGTATGGATAGGTCGAGATCTGACTCCTGTTGGCAATCTGCATATACGAGCGTTTTAGTATCGGTGTAAAGCGTTTCAACAAAGAGAGATATTCATGCAAAGGAACTGGCATTTGAATAGGTTTAAGCTTCGCGATCCAAAAACAACAGTGCGCCGCCTGTTTGAGATGGTTAGCTTTGTTCGTTTTGCCATGAAACGTAATGAAGTCACAAGCAAACTCGTAACATTCTCGCAGTATTATATCATCCGCTAATAAATCGATTTTTAGTGATTCGCAAAGTTGTTTCCCGGAAAATTGTACATATTTTAGAAAAGTCGTGTACCCGTCTCGCGCACCTTCGTCCTCGCCCGAATACAGCATGCCCCCCCCTCACAGAACAAATAGCAATAAAGTATTGTACTCTATTTTTCGGATTTTTTGAGTTCGCAGACCAATTTTTCTGTAAAAGTGCGTGCACGTACGTCGTCCGCCAGCAAAGCAACGGCAGATTCAAAGTTAACTTTGTTTTCGTTGTTTAACTCCTTTACACGTCTTTCTATAATTACCGCGACGTCTGGATCATTTCGTAATTCGACATTGGCGATTCTAAACTCTGGACTTAGAATTTCCTCTATATCGCGCTCATCCTGTGTCTTGTCTTGCTCTACTGTGCTCATGATCTTCACCTCGCTTAGTGACTAGTTGATTCAATTTCAAATATCTCTTTATCTTCTTGCAATTTTTTGGTGTGTGCAGCGGCAATAGCAGCAAATACTTTTGTTATAATTCGTTTGCTTACAGCGCTGCCCCCTTCAATTTTTTGTACGCTTGACATGCTCACTCCAGCTTTCAAAGTAAGGTCTTGCTGAGTCCAGCCAATCCTTACCCGGTGTTCGCCGCAATTTGGGTATATCCAAATTGCACCATTTGCATTCGCCATTGGTTGAACTGCCAAATCCTGTCATTATCCACACAGACCCTCGATAAATCGGAGCCCCCTCATGCGGCTAAGGATAAGACATACAACCATAATTAGCAACATAAAGGTTTAAAAAGGTGTGAATAAGCGCAATTACAGGCTTTCTCAATTTTTTCAATAGATTGCTGTGGTTCACGGAATCTATTCACAGACATATCCACAGATTTTCCACACCCTTTATCCCGTAAAGAATGCGTCCAGAACTACCGTCGCTGTATTGTATGTTCGAGGCGGTTGTAGAATACAACATATTGATAAGATTCTCACCCCTCCTACAATATATAGGGCAATCTCTGATAAAATTCAATGATTCGCAACCTAGAATCGCTGGTGGTGATGAAGCTGCGGGATGCCAAATCGCGGAAAACGCCGTGTGCGGTATGAGCATTATCGGATCAAGTTTTTGGTGTCCATGCTGGCCATGCCTATAGCGGCAGCTGCTCGATCTTGACCGACGGGCGCCGGTAGTGCGCATAAGGCGAGAGCAGTGGCGCGAGGTCGAGCGGAATGCCGCCTCGTGCCATGGCCGGTTCCGTCATGGCGGTGGCCATCTTCTTCATCTTGTCGGTCCTTTGGCGGCTCTCGCCGGAAACAGGATATTGTCCGCCAAAATAGTTAAATCATTCGTTCATAATTTGCGGTTTTGGACCCGGATACGGCGCGATGGCCCCTAGGCCCGCCGCTGTGCAGCGAACGCGTTCGCCTATGTGATCAATTGGCGTTCGTCAGTCATGGCAAAACAATTTTCCACAAAATCCCTGCCAAACCACGATCAAGTTTCCGTATTGCCATACGGTCTCGGCAGTAATTGGAGTTGGAAAGTCAAACAGCGGTGCCCTGTTCTTGTGGGAATTTATAGTTAATGGCTTGGGTGATCGATGCCGAATTGACCGAAATCCACCACACCTTCCGTTTTTCTTCCGAGTTACGCTATACTCGTAGCCAAGGAGGATATGCACTATGTTGGTGTGGTTCTTTCGACTGACAGTAATGGTGTTGATCGTCGCGTCCGCTGCAGTCGCCCATGCCGAAAAACGCATCGCGTTGGTGATTGGCAACGGCGACTACAAGGAAATCGCACCGCTTGCCAATCCGGCGAATGACGCCCGCTTGGTCGGCCGTACCTTGGAAGGCCTCGGTTTTGAATTGGTGGCGCGGAGGCCACGGTTCGATCTTGGCAGAAGCGCCCTAATTCGGGCGATCCGGGAATTTACAAGAAAATTGCAGACCTCGGATGCTATCGGCCTGTTTTACTATGCCGGTCACGCAATCGAACACGACGGGCGCAATTACCTTGTGCCTGTGGATGCCGCGCTGGATCGGCAGGGTGATATCCCATTTGAGTTGGTTGACTTGAATGTGGTGCTGGAGCAAATGCGTTATGCTGCCAACCCCTTGAATATGCTGATTCTTGATGCCTGCCGAAACAATCCATTTTCCAGTCGCGGGGTGCGTGGCGTAGGACGCGGCCTTGGCCGCGTCGACGCCCCCAAAGGGACCGTGATCAGCTTCGCGACCCGCCCGGGTGATGTTTCACAGGACGGTACCGGCGCCAACAGCCCGTTCACCTCGGCCTTGGCCGAAGCGATCCGAACCCCGAACATGGATATCCTGCCTATATTCAACAAGGTTGGCGTCATGGTTGCCGCGGCCACAAAGGGTGCGCAGCAGCCGTGGCTTACGTCGTCGCCCATCGAGGGCCAGTTTGTTTTTAACCCCCAAGAAACGAAAACAGTGGCGCCGAGCCCGAAAGCCACTGGCGCGTTCGAAATCGAGTTTTGGAATTCGGTCAAGGATAGCTCGGACCCCGGCGCCTTTGAGGCTTATCTCGCGCAATACCCACAGGGTAGTTTTGCGCCGCTGGCCAAGTGGCGGATCAGCAAACTGAGTGCCCGGCGTGTCGAACCGGATACGGCACCCGTCAAATCCACGACCGTCGCCACGGACCCCGCAGCGGAACAAGCGATCTGGGATTCGATCAAGGGAAGCTTCGCTGAGCAGGATTTCAATACCTATCTAGAAAAGTTTGCGAACGGACTTTTCGCTGATCGTGCCCGGGAACGCATCGCCGTGCTGCAGTCCGCGCCAGCAGGGCAGCCGCAAGAAACGCGGAAATTGGATAATCAGAGCAATCCGGCGTCTGCTGGCATCAACGGTGTTTGGCACGGTTTTGGTAAAGTTTTGCATGATGATGACGGCAGCGGGGTGTCGGTAGGATTGTGCGGGCCGGTTGAGCTCAAATTGGATGTAATCGATGGTGAGCTTCGCGGCAGCGCGACGGTAACCAGCGATAGGGAAGGCGTTCTGAAATACGAGGCGCGTGGTCAGGTCGATGCCGAAGGCTCCCTTAGCGACGCGAAGCTCAGGGGCAGAAAAGGCTCGGTCACGGAATACTTGTCGCTCTCCCGCGCGTCCCTGCCCATTGACCTATCCGGCAAGATCGGCGGCGGCAATTGGAAAATGCGCGGCGTCGGTTGCTCAGGCAGCTTCGCGCTTAAGCGCACGATTGCCGAATGAAGCATGGGGCCACAGCGTAAAATAATCCCCGTCTATCCGTTCGGTACGGTCGAGAACAACTCTAGTTGCCGGAGCAATGCCCGCGTGAGCCCAGGCCGCCGCTTGCCTTGATCGCGCCGGCGTCCGCGCGCATCATGGCGGGCGTGTCGTCGGGCCGGTGGGGAAGGGTTTGTTATGAAATTCGGGGTGCTACAGTTTTTTTCTTGGCCAGAGCGCCGGGTGCCGTTGCAAACGGTCTATGACCGGGCCTTGCAGCGCATCGATATCATGGACCAGACCGGCTACGACACGGTCTGGTTGGCTGAGCATCATTTTACCGACTACAGCATTTGCCCATCCGTACATCTGATGGGCATGCATATCGCCGGGCGGACCGAGAATTTGCGGATTGGCACGGCGGTCTCGTTGGCGGCGCTTTATCATCCGCTGCGTCTCGCCGAAGAGGTCGCCATGCTCGACGTGTTGACCGGCGGCCGGGTCAATTGGGGCGCTGGCCGCGGCTTCGATCCGACCGAATTCAAGGCGTTCGGCGTGCCCTTGGAAGAGAGCCGGGAGCGCTTCCAGGAGGCCGTCGACATCGTGCTTGCCGCCTGGACCAATGAAAGGCTCACCTGGCACGGCAAGCATTGGCAGTTCGAGGACGTGGAAGTGCTGCCGAAACCGGCGCAAGCGCCGCATCCGCCGGTCTGGGTGGCGGCGGGTTCGGCCGATGCCGTCCGCTGGGCCGGGGAGGCGGGCTACACGCCGATGCTGGGGCCGCATGCCCCGTTCGACCAGATTGCCGCCCATCGCAACAATTATTTCGATCTGTTAGCCGCGAACGGCCATCCGACCGAAGGCCGTGAAATCCCCATGGCGCGGCTGCTTGCCGTCGCCCCAACCGATGATGAAGCCCGAGAGGTGGCGCGGCGCGGCGCGCAGTGGATCGTGAAGGCCTACAAGAACGATTCCAAAGGTATTTCCAATCCGGCGCGCACCGCGAACGACGAAGATCCCATCGAGCGCTATCTCGATAACGTCGCCATCTGGGGCAGCCCGGAGCGGGTGATCGATTTGCTGCATAGGCTGGAGGAGGAGATGTATCTGGATTACTTTATGTGCGCGCCGCTCAGCCACGTCTCCTTCATGCTGTTTACCGAAAAGGTCTTGCCCCACTTTCTGAAGGCCGGCGATAAGCCTGCAAGGAGCCAACAGTGGCAAGCCGCGACACCCGCCCTGTCGTAATTGTCGGCGCCGGCCTCGGCGGCCTGACCTTGGCGCTCGCTTTGGTGCGCAAGGGATTGCCGGTCACGGTATTGGAACAGGCCGCAGCACTCGGCGAAGTCGGCGCCGGCGTACAAATCAGCGCCAATGGCGCCCGCGTCCTTGATACGCTCGGGCTATCGCCGGCATTGGCGGAGGTAGCATTCTTTCCGGAAGCCGGCGAAATGCGCCATTGGCGAACCGGAGAAACCCTGATCAGCCGGCCGTTGGGGGAAATCAGTATCGCCCGCTTCGGCTTTCCGTATTACCACCTGCATCGCGCCGACTTCCACGGCGTCCTGTCCGACGCGTTGCTGACGGCGGCGCCTGGCTGTGTGCGGCTTTCGGCCAAGGTCGTCGCTGTCGAGCAGGATGGCGGCAGCGTCACCGCCGTCACCGAACAGGGTGAGAGGGTCAAGGGCCGCGTATTAGTTGGTGCTGACGGCATCCATTCGGCCATCCGAGCCGAACTGTTCGGCGCCGACCAGCCGCGCTTCACCGGTGTTGTCGCCTGGCGGGCAACCATTCCCGTTGCGCGGCTGCCGGCGGGCCATGTCCGCCCGGTGTCGTCCAACTGGATCGGTCAGGGCGGGCATTTCGTGCATTACTACCTGCGCCGCGGCGAATTGGTGAACTGCGTCGGCTGCGTCGAACACGCGACTTGGGCGGAGGAATCCTGGTCGGCCGAAGGCGCCAAGGCCGGTTTTGCCGAGGATTTCGAAGGCTGGCATGAGGATCTCCAGGTGCTGATTCGCCATGCCGAGACCTGCTTTCGCTGGGGCCTGTTCGACCGCGATCCCATGCCTGCCTGGTCGGCCGGCCGGGTGACGTTGCTGGGCGATGCCTGTCATGCCATGCTGCCGTTCATGGCCCAGGGCGCGGTCATGTCGATCGAGGACGCCTACGTGTTGGCCGACTGCCTAACCGCGATCGACGATCCGGTCGCGGCGTTGCAGGCCTATGAATCGCACCGCCTGGAGCGAACGGCAAGCGTACAGCAGATGTCGCGTGACAACCGGTACTTGTTTCACGACGCGGCCGCCGCCACCGAGGAACAGCTTGCCGGCCACCGGGCGCGCCACGAATGGCTCTACGGCTACGACGCGACAGCCGTGGCGTGGCGGCGAGGGCTTGACCCGTCCTCGGAATGCCGCCCTGATAGCGGGTCACTACGAATCTGAAGGAGGCTGCCTTGTCTCTCGCCGCTGTGAACCTGGATGACAAATACGAGCAGGAATCCGGCCAAATTTATTTGACCGGCATACAGGCGTTGGTGCGCTTGCCGTTGATGCAGCGCCAGCGCGATTTGGCCGCGGGCCTCAACACCGCAGGCTTCATCTCCGGCTACCGCGGCTCGCCGTTGGGCGGCTACGACCAGCAGCTCTGGCGCGCTAAGGACTTCTTGGAAAAACAGCATGTGGTATTTCAGCCCGGCGTGAACGAGGCGCTCGCCATGACCAGCGTCTGGGGCTCCCAGATGCTGCAATTCGGGCCGAAGCCGCGCTATGACGGCGTCTTTTCGATCTGGTACGGCAAATTTCCCGGCGTCGATCAAAGCGCCGATACCCTGCGCATCGGCAATGCCGCGGGCAGTGCGCCCAATGGCGGCGTGCTGATCGTCTGCGGCGACGACCATGGTGCGGTGTCGTCGGCCCTGCCGCACGGCAGCGAGGGCAACATGCAGACGTTCATGCTGCCGTTCCTCAACCCGGCGGGGGTGCAGGACTATATCGACTTCGGCATTCTCGGCTGGGCGATGTCGCGCTATTCCGGCGCCTGGGTCGGCTTCAAGGCGGTGACGGAGCTGGTCGAAAGCTCGGCGACAGTGCAGGTCGATCCGGACCGGTTGCAGATCGTCATGCCGGAAGATTTCGACATGCCGCTCGACGGCTTGAACGGGCGCTGGCCTGATGACCGCTTCGATCAGGAAAAGCGACTGTTCGTGCGCTGGGATGCGGCCCGCGCTTTCGCCCGCGCCAACAATATCGATCGCCTGATACTCGACAGCACGAAGCCGCGATTCGGCATCGTTTCCACCGGCAAGGGCTTCTTGGACGTGCAGGAGGCGTTGGACGGCCTCGGCATCGATCAGGCGGCGGCTGAAGCCATGGGCCTCCGGCTCTACAAGGTTGGCATGCCAATCCCGCTCGAGCCGGAACGCCTCGGGAAATTCGCCCAAGGCCTGGAAGAGGTCATCGTCGTCGAAGAGAAACGCCCGGTGATTGAAGGCCAGATGAAGGAATTGCTTTACGGTTGGCCGGCCGACCGGCGGCCCCGCATTCTCGGCAAGCAGGACGATGCCGGTGCGCCGCTGATCCCGCAGACAGGGGAACTGACCCCGGCGATCGTCGCCAAGGCGCTGTGGCGACGCTTCGGCGACGCCATTCCGGGGCCGCGCGCCCGCGCCTATATCGAGGACATCGAGCTTCGCGAGGCGGCCGAAAAGGCAAGCTCCAACGTTGTCCGGCTGCCTTATTTCTGTTCCGGCTGTCCCCACAACACCTCAACCAAGGTGCCCGACGGCAGCCGCGCCACAGCCGGCATCGGCTGTCACTGGATGGCGATCTGGATGGACCGCAACACCGGCACCTACAGTCAGATGGGCGCCGAAGGCGTCACCTGGCTCGGCCAGGAACCGTTCACCGACGAGAACCATATCTTCGCCAATCTCGGCGACGGCACTTATTACCATTCCGGCCTGTTGGCAATCCGTGCCGCGGTCGCCGCGAAGTCGAACATCACCTACAAGATCCTGTTCAACGACGCCGTCGCCATGACCGGCGGCCAGCCCCATGACGGGCCGTTGTCGCCCTGGCAGATATCCCAGCAAGTGCATGCCGAAGGCGTCGCCCGCGTGGTTTGCGTGACCGACGAACCGGACAAATATGGCCGCGGCACCGACTGGGCGCCCGGCCTCACGGTGCATCATCGCGACGACCTGATGGAGGTGCAGACCGACCTGCGCGACACGCCGGGTGTCACGGTGCTGATCTATGACCAGACCTGTGCTGCTGAAAAGCGCCGCCGCCGCAAGCGCGGTACATTTCCGGATCCGGATAAGCGGGTGTTTATCAACCACCAGGTCTGCGAGGGCTGTGGCGATTGCTCGGTCGCCTCCAACTGCGTATCGGTCGAACCGTTGGAGACCGATCTGGGCCGCAAGCGGCGGATCAACCAGTCTTCCTGCAACAAGGACTTCTCGTGCATCAACGGCTTCTGCCCGAGCTTCGTCACCGTGCACGGCGCCGCCGTGCGCAAGGCCAAGCCGATGGAAGGTGACCTGGATGCGGCCATGGAAGCGCTGCCCGAGCCCGAGACCTATTCGCTGGAACAGCCCTTCGACATGCTGGTGACCGGGGTCGGCGGCACCGGCGTCATCACCATCGGCGCGCTGCTTGGTATGGCGGCCCACATCGAAGACAAGGGCGCCACCGTGCTCGACAACACCGGCCTGTCGCAAAAAGGCGGCGCGGTGATGAGCCATGTCCGCATCGCCAAGAGCCCGGAAGACATCCACACGGTGCGCGTCGCCGACGGCGGCGCCGACCTGTTGCTGGGCTGCGATATCGTCGTCTCCTCGGGCCCGGAGGCGATCGCCAAGCTCGATAAGACGACCAGCCACGCCATCATCAACAACCACATGACACCGACCGCCGACTTCACCCTGAACCCGGACCTCACCATGTCGGGCGAGCATATGGAAGCGGTGGTGCGTGAGTCCGCCGGTGACAACCGTACCGATTTCGTCGACGCGACCGGCCTGGCGACAGCGATCATGGGCGACGCCATTGCCAGCAACGTCTTCATGATGGGTTATGCCTATCAACGCGGCCTGATGCCGGTATCCGGTGAGGCGGTTGAGCGCGCCATCGAGCTGAACGGCGTCGCCGTCCATATGAACAAGCGCACCTTCCGGCTCGGCCGGTTGGCGGCCCACGATATCGGTTATGTGGAGCGCATTGCCAAGCCGCAAATGCCAACCCCGATCGCACCGGCGACAGACGAGAGCCTGGATGCGCTCATCGCCCGGCGCCAAGACTTCCTGACCGCTTACCAGGATGCCGCCTACGGCCGGCGCTACCACGACTTCGTAGCCATGGCAGCAGAGCGTGCTGGCGAAGACCGGTTCGGTGCCGCCGTGGCCGAGGGCCTGTTCAATCTGATGGCCTACAAGGACGAGTACGAAGTGGCCCGGCTCTACACCGGCGACGAATTCCGTCGCAGCCTGGAGGCTCAGTTCGAAGGTGATTTCGAGATGCGCTTTCACTTGGCGCCGCCGCTTTTCGCCAAACGCAACGGCAAGACAGGTCACCTGATCAAGCGCGAATACGGCCCCTGGGTGATGAAGCTGCTGCCGACCCTGGCCGGGCTCAAACGATTGCGCGGCACAGCGCTCGACGTGTTCGGCTATTCGGCAGAGCGCAAAATGGAACGCGCCCTGATTGACGAGTACCGCGCTACCGTCGAAACCGTGCTGGACGGCTTAACCCGCGACAATCTTGCCATAGCAATCGAAATCGCCAACCTGCCGCAACGCATGCGCGGCTTCGGCCATGTCAAGGAAAAGAATGTGGCCGAGGCGCGCAAGGCAGAGGCGGCACTGTTGCAGAACTTCCGCGACCCGACCTTGAAGGCGGCGGCGGAGTAGTAAATACGATAAAGAGGATATCATCATCATGCCGACAGAAGGCTTCGAACTGACTTTCGCAGCCGATCACGATGTCCCGGTCTGTTACATCGACCGGAGCCGGGAGTATTATTTGGCGATGGGGTTTTCGAAACCCTATGTATGGACGCACCTTGCCGAAGTCCCATTTGCGCCGCTCGGCAAGCCGCTCAGCCAGGCCAGCGTCACCGTGGTGACAACAGCAGCGCCGATCGAGCCTGGTAAGGGCGACCAGGGGCCGGGCGCGCCGATGAACCGGGCGCCGGCATTCCAAAAGATCTATTCGGCGCCGACCGATGACCCGCCGGCGCTCGGCATTTCGCATGTGCACTACGATCGCGACAATACGAGCGGCGAGGATCAGCGCGCCTTCATGCCCCTGCCGGCACTGGTGGACGCGGCGACGACGGGGCGGGTCGGCGCGGTGGCGCCGCGCTTTCACGGTGTGCCGACCCGCTACAGCCACCGCGTGACGACCAAAAAAGACGGGCCGGAGCTGCTGGAGCGGCTGCGAGAGGATAACACCGACGTCGCCATCCTAGCCGCCATTTGACCGGTGTGCCATCAGACCGTGAGTCTGATCGCAAACTATCTCGAGGCCAACGGCATCCCGACCGTCGTCATGGGCTGCGCCAAGGACATTGTCGAATATTGCGGCGTGCCACGCTTTCTGTATTGCGATTTTCCCCTGGGCTGCCCATGCGGCCGGCCCAACGACCCAGTGTCTCAGGCCGCGGCATTGGATCTCGCGCTCCGGCTGCTGGAAAGCGCCCCGGCGCCGCGGACGACCGTGCAATTGCCGGTACGCTGGAGCGACAACCCCGACTGGAAGCGCACGTTCTTCAACGTCAAAGAGATGTCGGCCGAGGAATTCGAGCGTGTCCGCGAACACGAACTCTCATGGCGCAAACCGCCGCGCTAGCCGGCGTTAAGGGGCATTCTCAAGCGCGCTCGCGAGTATCCGGGCCAGGTCTCCGACATGGGGTTCCTGTAGCATGGAGATGTGGTCACCGGGTGCCGCAATTGTGGCCAGACCGCCGGTGACGAGCGATTGCCATTTCTTGATTAGGTCGTCGCTGTTGGGCCGCTCCGCCGACGTGATGAGTGTCGCCGAACCGCTATAAGGTTTCGGCCGGTAGCGGTGATAGGCATTGGCCCGGGCCGAGCGAAGCGTCACCGGATCGTCCGTGGCGCCGCGCCCCAGGGATTGCCCGACCAACGAGCCGGCGTAGCGTGCTGCCCGCAAAGGCTGGCGTATGGCCTTGACCGCCAATCTGTTGGTACCGCGCGGTAGATCGCTGTCCAGCAACACCAGTGTCGAAACCTCTTCGCCTTGATCCAGCAATTGCCGCGCGATTTCGAACGCGATCAGTCCTGCCGCCGAATGGCCCATGACCTGGTAAGGGCCATCGGGCTGTACCCGTTGCATCATGCGAATGCAGTGGTCCGCCATATCCTCGACCCGTCGGTCAGGCAGTTCGTCCCCGCCAATGCCCTTTGCCGGTAGGCCGTAAACCGGCTGATCGCTGCCCAATTGCGGGATCAGTGCCAGACAATAGACCGGCATCGAAACCATCGAGACGACGAACAGCGGGCGATTGGTCCCTGCCGTCTGCAAGGGCAGCGCCTGGTGCCAGTCGACCGCCGGCGCGGTGCCGCTCAACGACTGCGCCAAGGCGCGGATCGTCGAGCCGTTCAGCCATAGGCTTTCGAACGGTATACGTCGGCCAAGCCGCTCTTCGGCCTTCAGCACCATGCTCAAGGCCATCAGCGAATCCCCACCGATCAGGAAAAAGTCGTCCTCGACCGAAATGGCGTCCGCGTCCAAAAGCTCTTGCCAGATTCCTAAGAGCGCGGTTTCCACCGCGTCCGCCGGCGCCACCACCGGCCGCGCCCCGATATCCAGTTTCGGTGCCGGCAAGGCCCGACGGTCGACCTTGCCCGTCGCGGTTTGTTCGAAGCGCGCGACGGGCATGAACACCGACGGCACCATCGGGTCCGGCAATTGGCGGCCGAGATAGCCCCGCAGTTCCGACGTCGAGGGCCGCCGTTCCGCGCCATCGGCGTAGACCACGTAGCCGACCAATCGGTTGCCCGCCACCGTACCCCGCTCCAGGGCCACGACCGCCGCCTCGATTGCCGGATGCGCCACCAGCAAGTTCTCGATCTCGTCGACCATGACCCGATGGCCGCGGATCTTGATCTGCAAATCGGCCCGTCCGCGGCCGTGCAGACAGCCCGTCGCGTCCGCAACCGCCAAGTCGCCGGTGCGGTATTGGCGCCAACCCGGGCGGTCGGAGACGGGCAGAAACGTCCGCTCCGACAATGCCGGATTGCGCCAATAGCCGCCGCCGACGACCGGACTGTAAACAACGATTTCACCGATCTCACCCGTCGCCGCCGGCTGGTCATGCTCATTCAGTAGCCGTACCTGCGTGCCGGTGACGGGATAGCCGATCGGCACGATGTCGCCGGCTGCCGGCATGGCTTTACGGTCCGGCGCCAAACTCGCGATTTGACTGAACTCGGAGGAAGAATAATTGTTCAAGAAGACGCAATCCGCTGGAAAATGCCGGTCGAACAATTCGGCGTCATGCCTTCTCAGCGGCTCTCCGGTGACCGCCACCAGGCGCATGTCGGGAAAGAAGTCGTCCTCGCCAAGCGAAGCCAGGAACTGCCGAAAGCCGGTCAGAATGCCGGTGTGGTACGTAATACGGTGGCGCAGGAGCCAATCGCGCATCGCCCCAAGCCCAGCCTTGCGCAGATTGAACGGATGCAGCGTCGCGCCGGAAATCAGGGTGGCCTGGAACAAGTTCAGCCAAAATCCCTCGGTGAAGCTGACACGGTCGCCGCGGCCGATCAGCGAGTTCCCGAGGTTGCCGATCACCGTCGCCCGATCATAACCGAACGTGCGGCGCACGCCTTTCGGGTTGCCGGTCGAGCCCGAGGTGTAGACAACGATGGACATGGTGTCGCTGTCGACCGAGCGGACCGGATTATCGGCCACCGGTTCGGCTAGGATCGGCGCCACGTCGACCACATTGACGCTGCTCCCGGACAAGCGCCGCGCGCGCTCGTCATGGGGATCCGCGGTCAGCATGATCGTTGCCTCGCTGTGGCCGAGCAGATCTTCGACGCCCTGGTCCTTGTGGCCCGGGTCGATCGCCGTATAAGCGGCACCAGCCTTCAGGACACCGATCGCGGCCGCTGCCTTGTCGACGCCATGGTCTAGAAACAAGGCAATCAATGTGCCGGGCTTACAATCCAGCGACAACAGCCGATGGGCAATCGCGTTGGCCTGGCCGTTGAAGTCGCCGGCCGTGATTATGCCGTCGTCGGTCACCAACGCCGGCCGGTCCGGCGCCGCCGCCACGGTCCGCTCGAAGCGGTCAACGGGAAATTCGTTCTCGGCGAGCGGCTGCACAGCGACATAGTCGGGCCCGGGTGTCACCGGCCGCGATGGCCACGTAACGATGCCACCGCCGTCGTCGCGGCGGGTGGTTGTCGACGGACGGTTTTTGCTGCCGACTAGATTCACTCTACAATCCCCGGATGGCGCATGCTACCAGCCGGGAATCATACTAAATCCGGCTCATCGAGTCCAATTATGGCCGAGGACGAACCTGTCAACGGAGTCCGAGCTTTGTGAGCAGGCGTTGGCGCTTCATCAGCCACCAGCCGGATTCAACTGGCCACAGGGCATGATCGCCGTCGGCGCCCAACTGTTTGGCGGCGTGCAACGGCCAATTTGGGTCGTCAAGCAGCTCTCTTGCCAAAGCGATCATGTCGGCCTTGCCGGACGCCAGCAGGCCTTCACAGAAATCGACATTCCACAAAAATCCGACGGCCATGGTGGCGATGTCGGCAGAATTTCGAATGTGCTCGGCGAACGGAGCCTGAAAGCCTTGTTCGATTTTCATTCGGTGAGGCCGTTCCTTGCCACCGATGCCGCCGCTGGAACAATCAATCATGTCGACGCCTTCCGCCTTGAGGGCTTTAGCGACGTCCGCGGTTTCCGCCACCTCGATCCCGCCATCGAGCCAATCCGTCGCCGACAACCGGAACGCGAGCGGATAGCGCTCCGGCCAGTTCGCACGAATGGATTTTGCGACTTCGACTGCAAACCGTCTGCGATTTTCCGCGGTTCCGCCCCACCGGTCGGTGCGCCGATTGGCGATCGGTGACAGGAACTGGTGAACCAGAAAGCCGTGCGCTGCGTAGACCTCGATAATGGTGAAGCCGGCCTGGTGCGACCGGCGCGCGGCCTCGCCGAAGGACGCAATCACCCGTTCGATGTCCGATTCAGACATTTCCGCGGGCGCCGGCCAGCCGTCCGCATAGGGAATGGCAGACGGGGCGATGGCGCGCCACGGCGCTTCGCCGCGTTCGGCCACGTCTTCGTCATCGACCGGCGTTTCGCCATGCCAGGGCCGGCGCTCCGACGCCTTGCGGCCGGCATGGCCGAGCTGAATGCCGGCGACCGCGCCCTCTTGAGTGATGAAATCCACAATCGGCTTTAAGTCGTCGACATGGGCATCCCGCCAAATCCCAAGATCGCCATGAGTGCGTCTGCCATCGGCCTCGACGGCCGTCGCCTCGGCGTAGACCAGCCCCGCACCGCCCAGCGCGAAGCGGCCGAGATGGACCATGTGCCAGTGGTTAGCGTGACCATCCTGTGCCCGGTATTGGCTCATGGGCGAGACGGCAATGCGGTTCTTGAAAGCGACGTCGCGAAGCTTGTAGGGGGAGAAAAGGCCGGTCATGGGGTGCTGGACCTCGATCGGGTGTCTATCGTGGCGATCATGCGGGATAAATGACGTTGGCGCGAGGTCCGTAGCGCCCTCAGGGTCGCGGCGCCGCCGGCGTCAACCCGAACACCGGGGTCGGGATGCCTTCCATACGGGCTTTGATCTGCAGCGATACATAGAGCGAATAGTGTCGCGACAGATGCAGATTACCGCCGTGGAACCAGAGCGCTTCCTGGTTGGACGGTTTCCACATGTTGCGGAGTTCGCCTTCCCAGGGGCCGGGGTCGCCCTCGGTGCCGGAGCCGTAGCCCCAGAAGCGGCCGACCTTGTCGGCGACGGCCGGTGAAATCAGGTCGGCGACCATGTCGTCCATGGAGCCGTAGCCGGTGGCGTGGATGATGACGTCGGCAGGGAGTTCGGTGTCGTCGCTGAACTGCACCGAGCGTTCGCCGATGCCGGCGATGTCGACATCGCTTTTGAGCTTGATCTCACTGTCGGCAATGAGGTCCGAACAGCCGACGTCGATGTAGTAGCCGGACGCAGTCCTGAGCGCTTTGGCCATTAAGCCCGCGCCGTCCTCGCCGAAATCCAGCCGGAATCCGGCCGCTTCGAGGCGCGCATAGAAAGCCGCATCGACCTTGGCGATTTCCTCGTAGAGCGGAATCTGGAACGACGGCATCAGCCGGAACGGCACCGAGGCAAACATCAGGTCGGCCTTGTCCGTGGTGATGCCGCGCTGCAGGGCTTGTTCCGAATAAAGCTCGGCGAAGCCCAATTCCATCAAGGTTTCCGAGCGCACGACGATGGTCGGCCGGCGCTGGATTATGGTCACGTCGGCGTCGTGCTCCCAAAGATCGGCGGCAATGTCGTGGCCGGAACTGCCGGAGCCGATGACGATGCATTTCTTGCCGCGGAAGGCCTCGCCGCTCGTATAGGCGCTGGTGTGCAGCGTCTCGCCGGTAAAGCTTTCGGCGCCGGGAAACTGTATGTCTTTCGGGTAACCGTAGGCGCCGGTCGCGAACACCAGTTGCTTGGGCCGTAGGACGGTTTCGCTGCCGTCGCGATCGACTTTTACAGCCCATTCCTTGGCGGTGCTGTCGTAAGCCGCGCCGAGGCATTCGGTCGAGCCCCAGTAATCGAGCTCCATCACCTTGGCGTACATTTCCAGCCAGTCGCCGAACTTGTCCTTCGGCGTGAATACCGGCCAGTCATCGGGGAACGGCAGATAGGGCATGTGGTCGTACCAGACCGGGTCATGCAGCACCAGGGAGCGGTAACGGTTGCGCCAACTGTCGCCTGGCCGTGCGTTTTTCTCGACGATGATAGTCTCCACGCCGAGCCGCTTGAGCCGGGCGCCAAGCGCGATGCCACCCTGGCCACCGCCGATGATCAGGCAATAGGGTTGGCGGCCATGACCGAGTTCGGCCATATCCTCGGCCCGTTGCTCGAGCCAGGTCCGACGGCCTTTTTCGGCGCCGTGGCGCACGCCGGAGATGCGGTTGGCGCCTTTCTTCTCTTCATGGCCCTTGAGTTCGGTCATGGTGGTGAGCAAGGTCCAGCATTGCTCACCCCTCAGGCGCATATGCCCGCGGCCGCGGGCGACAGCGGTTTCGAACGTAAACCAGGCCTCGGTCACGCCGTCCGCTTCGGTCGCTTCGCCCTCGATCGTCCAGGCGCCGGCCTGAACATCGGCCCGTGTCGCCCGCATCATGGTGGCGATGGCGTCCTTGCCTTCCACCGTCTTGACGTTCCAGGTGAAGGTCAGCAAGTCGCGCCAGTAGCAGTCGTCTTGGAACTGGGTCAGGGCGGCGCCGATTTCTCCGCGACCAAGCGCATCGCCAAAGCTGGCGAGCCACGCCGTGGCCCGCGCCGTAGGCGATCCGTTACTCATCGTCATGACCGTCCTTTACGTGAGGTGAACCGCCTGTTCGGTTTCGATGCTTTGCTCGGCCGCGAGCACAATGCGCAAGCTGTTGACCGCCGCATCCATGGATTCGCTGAGGTCGAGATCCTGTTGGATGGCGTTCAGGAAGAATTCCTGTTCTCGGTCGCAAAGCTCCTGATGGTCGGGCTCGTCGTCCATGGCCATGATCTCGTCGGGCTCAAGAAAATTCTTGTCGGCATCGATGGCGGCCCGGTGAATCTTCAAGGCGTTGGTCTTGGTGTGCTGATCGATATCGGCGGAATCCGACACCTCGCCGTCTTGGGATCCCCCAGCGCCGTCTTGCGGCACGACGATCGAAACGCAACCCTTGGGGCCAACCACATCTTTTACGAAATAGGCGATCTCGCTCATCATCGGACCCCAGCCGGCCTCATACCAGCCGACCGAGCCGTCGTCGAAGGTGACGTGCAGGTGGCCGTAATTCTGCTTGGCGGCATCGTCCCAAAGCTTGGCGCCGATGCCGTGCACGCGTACCGGCTTGGCGCCGGTCAGCTGGCACATCACGTCGACGTAGTGCACGCCGCAATCGACGATCGGGATCAGGGAATCGATCAGGTTCTTATGCCAGGCCCAGGCCGGGCCGCTGCTTTGCTGGTTCAGGTTTAGGCGCATGACCAGCGGCTTGCCCAAGGTCTTGCCGACCTCGATGAATTTCACCCAGGACGGGTGTACACGCAGGATATAGCCCAAGACCAGCTTGCGGTTACTTGCCCGTGCCGCCGCCACGACCTTTTCGGCATCTTCGATGTTGGTCGCGATGGGTTTTTCCATGAACACGTGACAGCCGGCGTCGAACGCCTTCAGCGCGTATTCGGCATGGGTATTGGGCCAGGTGTTGATGGAGACGGCGTCCGGCTGGGTTTCGGCCATCGCCGCGTCGAAGTCCTCGAACCGCGGATAGTTAGCCAAATGGTCTGGCAAACTTGACTGGCTGTTGATGTTGCGGCTCATCATGCCGACGATCTCGAAACCATCGAACCTGTGATAGGCGTTGGCATGGGAAATACCCATGTTGCCGAGCCCGACGACCAAGATTTTGATCTTGTCAGACATCATCCATCTCCCCGTGTTTCTTTAAGTCTGGTAGCGCTTGGATCAAACTGCATAAAAACGGAATCATTTTGATGCAGATAATTTGATCTATTTCAAAGTGTTAGAGCAACTTGTCTGTGTTCGAAGAACGCAGGTTGCTCTAGTCAATGGCAACAGGCGGCGGGCACCTGGTGGTGCCCGCCGTTGTTTCCATCGTCGGCGGTCAGCGAACCGCGTTGGCGAAGAAGCGCTTTTCGATAGCACTCATGTCAACGGCCGCCATGTCGGCGCTGAGTTTATAGCCATCGGCATCGGCCTTGACCTTGGCTTTGTCGAAGGCATTGGCCGGGCCGATGAACTCGTTGGTGACGACCTTGGCGACGTCGACCGGCTTCTTCACCTGGCCGATTTCCGCGAGCGTCTTGAAGAACAATTCCCAACGCGCCATTTCATGCCAGCCCCAGCCCTCCCGCTTCGACATGTCGCCGCGGAACACGTTGGCGAGCTGCATCATGGATTCGGTGCCGAGTTCGGGACCGAGGTTCTTCTTCACGATTGGGAACTGCTTGAACACTAGTTCCGTCGCCGCACGCGGGTTCTGATAGCCGAATTCCAGGCCCATGGCCCAACCGCGCAAGTACTCTTCCAGGAACTTATGGCGATCCGCATCGGCGATGTCGGATTTGCGGACGACGAAGGAATTGGCCGGGAAGTTTGAATGATCGACGCCGAGCCAATATTCGAACTTCAGGCCTTTGCCTTCCCAGTCGGCCCGCAGGCCTTCCCATGCGAGCGCCGCGTCGCCTTCGCCGGAAGCCAACACCGTACCCCATTGCGGCCAGCCGGCTTCTATATACTTGATCTTCTTCGGATCGGCGCCGGCGGCGGCAAACATCGGATCAGTGATCGCCTGCCAGGCGGCGGAGCCGAGCAAGACGGTCTTGCCTTCCAGATCCTTCAGGTTCTTGACGCCTTCGCCGGGCCGGAAGGCGAAATCGAACACATCGACCGCGCCCATGTTAAAGGCGGAAACCAGGTCCATGTCGTTTTCGAGGGCGAAGGAAAACACGCCGGGCGAGGGGAAACCCATGTCGGCTTGACCGACGGCCACGAACTTGACCGTTGCCGTGCCGTCCGAGGGGCCGGGCTCCATCGTGGTGTCGAGATCGCCGAAATAGCCCATCGCCTTGCCGACCCAATAGGGATAGTCATCGAGCACTTCCAGGGTGCCGCGCGGCGAGATCCAGGTAAACGTCTTGGCTGCCTGAGCTGACTTTGGTGTCAACAGGGATCCACCCAATGTGGTCGCGACAACCGCACCGGTTGCGCTGACCTGCAAGAAGGTTCTGCGGTTCATCCCGGCGGGAATGGTGTTTTGGCTGATGTCGGTTTTCTTCATCTTAAATCCTCCCTTTTCTCGACCGCCGCCGATGGTACTCCGACAGGGGGCCGAACGCTTGCCAAGAATAGGCAATTCATAGTGAAAACAACGCTTTACAATATCAAGACTCCCAACTCGCCCATTTCTTTCCGATCAAAAAGAATGCCACATAGATCAGAATACCCAAAATCGACAGCACCAGGACGACCGCGAAGAAT
>Ga0315336_1001141_pt1 | contig 56230 bp, 47 predicted proteins | sample ASW5metaG_FD_204512 | JGI IMG/M metagenome (GOLD analysis project Ga0315336, IMG submission 204512) | Ammonia-oxidizing marine archaeal communities from Monterey Bay, California, United States - ASW #5 | ecosystem: Environmental > Aquatic > Marine > Intertidal zone | place: USA: California...
CTTTATCAGTCTTATGGCAGGAAACGAAAATTTCTGGACAAAAATCAGTTGCCCGGAAAGGCTGACGATTCAAGGGCCGCCCTATTACGACGTAATTCCGTTTAGTCGCGTTCTTGTCGAAAAGTTTCCGGATCGGGTTTTGTGGGGTACGGATTGGCCGCACCCAAATATGAAATCCCATGTGCCCGACGAAGGTGTACTGGTTGATGTCATTCCACATGTTGCTCGAACCCCGGAACTCCAACAAAAATTACTCGTGGCGAACCCAATGAAGCTGTATTGGCCAGAAGAAGTCGCCATGACATCGAAAGGAAGCATGCCATGACACAGTCACCAAAGGACAAGCCCATTCCTGGCACCATGATATTTGACGGTGATATGGCAATGAAAGGTTATGCCTTGAATAAAATGTGTTTCTCTTTCAATTCAGCAATAAACCGTGACGCGTTTAAGGCAGATGAAGACACTTACTGCGATCAATATGGAATTACGGACGCGCAACGGGCTGCCGTTAAAGCCCGAGATGTCCTGGAACTTTTAAAACTTGGCGGAAATATTTACTATCTGGCAAAACTAACAGGGATGTTCGGGCTGAATATGCAAGATATTGGGGCGCAACAATCGGGCGTATCTCTTGACGATTTCAAAGCAAAATTACTTGCTGCGGGAGAGCAATAAAATGGCGAAGCTATTAGGCGGAATTGGGAGTTCTCATGTTCCGGCAATCGGGAATGCGATTGAACAAAATCTGCAGCAAGATCCGTACTGGAAACCATTTTTCAACGGTTATGAACCCATCTGGGAATGGTTGGAAGAGAAAAAACCTGATGTCGCGATCCTCGTCTACAACGACCATGGCCTAAATTTCTTTCTTGATAAAATGCCGACCTTTGCTATCGGCGCTGCCGCAGAGTATCAAAATTCTGACGAAGGATGGGGCTTGAAACCTCTTGAGCCCTTTCCAGGTTATCCCCCCCTGTCCTGGCATCTTATTAATTCACTGGTAAATGATGAATTTGATATTACGAGCTGTCAGGAAATGCTGGTGGATCACGGTTTTACCGTCCCAATGTCATTAATGTGGCCCGATCGAATTCCAACGGAGCAAATTAAGGTTATTCCTGTTTGCATCAATGTCGTCCAGTCTCCTTTTCCAACAGCGAACAGATGTTTACGACTTGGAGAAGCCATCGGACGGGCAGTTGAAAGCTACGAAGAAGATCTAGATGTAGTTATTCTCGGCACCGGCGGATTATCACATCAATTGGATGGAGAACGAGCGGGCTTTACCAATCGTGCTTTTGACACCGAGTTTTTAGAAAAGCTCGCGAACGAACCTGAATGGCTATTGCAATATAGCAATCATCAACTTGCTGAACTCGCGGGACCGCAGGGCGTTGAGATGATTATGTGGCTCATCATGCGTGGCGCGCTTGGTGAAAATGTGAAGGAACTATCGCGAAATTACCATATCCCAATTTCCAATACGGCTGCCGGTGTTATTCTACTGGAAAAGACAGCTTAGACATTTATAAACGACAGGCACTTTCCACTTCTATTTTGTCAGAATTCATAGAACAAGCTGGCTCTCCGTGAAATTCGATGGCAAAATATAGTCTCTGGGAATTTCAACAATTAAAAAAGAAAGTGCCTGAATGTCACGTTATATTCTTGCCTTTGATCAAGGAACCACGTCGAGCCGGGCCATAATTTTCGACAAAGACTATTCGCCTGTCGGAACGGGCCAACAGGAGTTCACGCAGCATTATCCAAATTCTGGTTGGGTTGAACATGACCCGGAAGATATTTGGCGGACAACCTTGGATACCGGCAAGCAAGCGTTGGAAGAAGCTCAGATTGATATCGATGACGTAGCCGCCATTGGCATCACTAATCAGCGGGAAACGACTATCATCTGGAACCGTAAAACAGGCAAACCCATTTATAACGCTATTGTGTGGCAAGACCGCCGAACTGCAGATTTTTGCCATCAATTAAAGCAACGAGGCCTGGAAGAGACTTTTTCTGAAAAAACCGGGTTGTTGTTAGATCCCTATTTCTCCGGGACGAAAATTGCCTGGATTTTAGACAATGTTTCTGGCGCCAGAGACCAGGCTGAAAACGGAGAACTTGCTTTTGGAACAATCGACAGTTTTCTGTTATGGCGCCTGACAGGCGGAAAGGTGCATGCAACGGACGCCACGAATGCTAGCCGCACGCTAATTTATGATATTCACTTGGGGAAGTGGTCCGATGAATTATTGGAAATATTGCGAATTCCAAAATCGTTGCTTCCAGAGGTTAAAGACAGTGCGGCCGAATTTGGTACAATGGATCCCGATTTATTTGGCGCAGCCGTAAAAATTACCGGCGTAGCCGGAGATCAGCAAGCCGCAACAATTGGCCAAGCCTGTTTCGAGCCGGGAATGATGAAATCGACCTATGGAACAGGTTGTTTCGCACTCTTAAACACTGGCGATACACCCGTAAAATCTAAGCATAAACTGCTGACCACGATTGCCTATCAGCTCGACGGCAAACCAACTTATGCGCTTGAAGGGTCTATTTTCGTTGCCGGTGCTGCCGTTCAATGGCTTCGAGACGGTTTGGAAATTATTAGCCATGCCGGGCAATCCGGTGAATTCGCCGAAGACGCGGACCCGACACAATCCGTTATTTTGGTTCCGGCTTTCGTTGGCCTTGGTGTCCCTCACTGGGATGCAGAATGTCGCGGCGCTATTTTTGGATTGACCCGTGCCACCGGCCCGCGAGAGTTTGCAAAGGCGGCGCTTGAATCTGTTTGCTACCAAACACGTGACTTACTAAACGCCATGCATGCTGATTATTCTGATAATCTAGATACTGTACTCCGCGTCGACGGCGGCATGGTAGCTTCCAACTGGACGATGCAACGACTAGCCGACATGCTTGGGGCGCCGGTTGATCGCCCGGTTTCTGCTGAAACCACAGCATTGGGCGCGGCTTATCTGGCAGGCCTGAAAGTCGGTTTTTATCCGGACCTTGAAACTTTTTCAAAAGCCTGGAAATGCGAAAAACAGTTTACCCCTTCTTGGTCAATCGAACAGCAAGATGAGGCTTACGCTCGATGGCAAGATGCTGTCCGCAGGACACTGACGAACTATTGACCTGTTCCCTAAGTGGCGCAAAACTTAAAAACAAAAGAAAGCAATCAATGTCAAAAATTGAATATTTTTACGCCGGTTACTCTGCCTTCGCTTATATTGGCTCCGCAGCGTTCATCAATATCGCGGCCGATGCGGGGCGAGAGATCGATCACCGCCCGGTAGATTTGCGTGCAGTTGTCGCCGCTATGGGGCCGACACAGTTTGGCAAGCGTTCTCCGGCGCATATGGACTACTATTTTGGCAGGGAAATAGAACGTTGGGCCGAGCAGAGAAATATTCCAATAATGGACGGCACGCCGACTTATCATAGTAACGATATTACGCTTTCCAACTGCATGTTGATCGCTGGATTGGTACAGGGCTTGAATATAGACAACTTAGCTCATGAAATGCTGCGAGCTCACTGGGTCGAGGATTATGACCTTGATAACCGAGCCGACCTCAAAAAAATAGGCCAGACTGTTGGCCTTGACCCGGAATCCCTGCTGGAAACAGCCGTAACCCCTGAGGTGCAAAATATTTATGCGAAAAATACAAAAGAAGCGATTGAACGCTCTGTATTTGGATCGCCGACTTATTTTGTCGATGACGACATGTTTTATGGTCAGGATCGCCTAGACCTGGTCGCGCGTGCCCTGAAAACACCTTATACGGGAAAATGGCCTAGATAATCTCGCTTGCACCTTAATCCTCAAGGCGTTTTTCCGTCGCCGGATCAAATAAATGCAGATGATCCGGCGATACGCGAATGGGCAGCACGTCACCTGGATTAATATACTGAATCCCTTCGATCCGAACGGTGAGTCTGGATTTGCTTTCCCCAAAGTGCCCGTGAATTAAAGTGTCCGCACCTAGATGCTCAATCATGGACGCAATCAATGGGACAGCACCCGCCTCATCTCTTGCCAGCTCGAGATGTTCCGGACGAATGCCCAATGTTACATCCTTACTGGCGTGGTTTGGCATACCACCATTTCCAAGTGGCAATGCCGCTTGGCCGGAAATTGTAACATTCTTTCCTTCGGCATCTATTTTTGCATTCGCAAAATTCATGCTGGGCGACCCAATAAATCCGGCGACAAAAAGCGAGGCTGGCCGTTGATAAAGCTCGATTGGCGTCCCTAATTGCTCAACATATCCCGCGTTCAATACCATCAAGCGGTGGCCAAGCGTCATGGCTTCGACTTGATCATGAGTGACATAGACACTAGTGATGCCAAGCTCTGATTGCAGTTGCTTTATTTCAAGGCGCATTTGCACCCGCAATTTCGCATCAAGATTAGACAATGGTTCGTCAAACAAGAAGACACTAGGCTCTCGAACAATTGCGCGACCCATGGCCACTCGTTGCCTTTGTCCACCACTTAATTGCTTAGGCTTACGGGTAAGCTGTTCTTCTGTCAGTTCAAGAATATCAGCCGCTTTTTTCACACGTTGGTCTATTTCTTCCTTGGGAAGTCCCATTATTTTGAGGCCATAGGCCATGTTTTTATAAACGCTCATATGCGGATAAAGGGCATAATTCTGAAAAACCATGGCGATGTCCCGCTCCGAAGGTTCCAGATCGTTTACCTGACGCTCTCCAATACTTACCGAACCTTCCGTGACAGACTCGAGCCCTGCAATCATCCGCAGTAGGGTAGATTTGCCACAGCCCGAAGGACCAACAAGAACGAGAAATTCACCCTCTTCGATTGCCACATCCACACCATGGATTGCTTTAAATCCATTGGGATAGGTTTTTCGTACATTTTCAAGAACTACGCGTGCCATAATATCGCTTTCTTAATCTTATTTCTCGGTTTCCGTCAGACCTTTGACGAAGAGGGTTTGCATAAATACCACGACACATACAGGAGGAATCATAGCTAGTAGGGCAGTCATCATAATAACATTCCATTCAGGAGCTTGCTCTGCCGCTTCCAGCATCTGTTTAATTCCCATGACCACAGTATACATGTCGTTATCAGAGGTGATAAGCAGCGGCCACAAATACTGGTTCCAGCCATAAATAAACAAAATAACAAATAACGCAGCAATGTTTGTACGCGACATCGGAATCAGGATGTCCCAGAAAAACCTCATTGGGCTGGCTCCATCAATCCGAGCGGCTTCCAGCAACTCGTCAGGGATAGTCAGAAATACTTGCCTGAACATAAAGGTTGCCGTTGCCGAGGCAATCAATGGGATCGATAATCCCCAATAAGTATCAAGCATTCCCAGATTTGCCACCACTTCGTAAGTCGGCAGAATTCTTACTTCTACTGGCAACATCAAGGTAATAAAAATCATCCAGAAGAAAAACATCCGGAAGGGAAACCGGAAATAAACCACGGCAAATGCCGAAAGCAACGAAATCGCAATTTTCCCAACTGAGATCATCATTGCCATGACAAGACTATTCCACAGCATTCTGGTGACGCCCTGCCCGCTTTGTCCAGACAGTCCCTTATTAAGGGCCAAATCAAGATTTTCAAAAAAGTGACCGCCAGGAAGGAGGGGCAAAGGAATTTGCGTCATACGAATATCGGTATGCGTTGCCGCAACAAAGGTAATCCATATTGGAAAAGCAATCATCACGACACCGAGTATTAACATCAGGTGTGAGAAAATTGTCAGAAGCGGCCGGTTTTCTATCATCAGTATGCCACCTTCTTTTCTACATATTTGAACTGGACTACGGTAAGCCCGATAACAATAATCATCAGTATTACCGATTGTGCGGCAGATCCGCCTAGATCCAGGCCGACAAACCCATCACTAAACACTTTATAAACGAGAATATTGGTTGCTCCGGCTGGCCCACCGGCGGTCATGACGTGGACGATACCGAAGGTATCAAAGAACGCGTAAACGATGTTAATAACCAACAGGAAGAAAGTCGTTGGCGATAACAGCGGAAAAATTATATCCCGAAACCGTCTTACGGGGCCAGCGCCATCAATGGCCGCCGCCTCAATGAGAGATTTGGGGATCGATTGTAGACCTGCCAGGAAAAAGAGGAAATTATAGGCGACTTGCTTCCAAGCCGCGGCCATAACAACAAGGGCCATGGCTTCACCGCCATTTAATTTATGGTTCCAGTCATATCCCATAGCAGATAAGCCATACGTCACAATACCTAACGTTGGATCAAACATGAAAACCCAGAGTGCACCTGCGGTTACGGGTGCGACGGCGTAAGGCCAGATGAGAAAGGTTCTATAGGTACCTGCCCCCTTTATGACCCGGTCAGCAAGTACCGCCAATATGAGCGCAAAAGACATAGATAAAATTGCGACAAGGGAAGAAAACACGACCGTCCTGCCGAAGGAATTTCTATATTGTTCCTCACTAAACAGGATACCAAAATTTTCTAACCAAACGAACTCAGTCTTTAAGCCGAAGGCATCTTGAATCAATAACGATTGATAGAGAGCCTGACCCGCAGGCCAGATAAAAAAGATGATCGTCACGATTATCTGCGGCGCCACTAATAAGAATGGCAATACCGAAGGCCCAAAATGAACATTCTTCAGCATAAATATAGGGTCCCTTTAATAACCTGCTGCGGCCAAAAAAACCGCAGCAGGCACTAGTGCTAAGATCACGGGAGGTTAAGATCCGTTTGCACGCTCAAATTTCCGAAGCAGAACATCACCGCGTTTTGCAGCTTCGTCCATACCCGCGGCGCCAGTTTTATCGCCGCTCCAGATAGCTTCCATTTCTTCGTTGATTACGTCCCGGATCTGAACAAAATTACCGAAACGAATACCACGAGAATTTGGCGTCGGCGTATTCAGGCTAAGCTGTTTGATTGCCGTATCTGTGCCCGGGTTTGATTTGTAAAAACCCTGCTTTTTTGAAAGCTCATAAGCAGGTGTGGTGATTGGCACATACCCTGTTTCCTGATGCCACCAAGCTTGTACTTCTGGTGACGACAAGTAGTTCATGAATTGGGCAACACCTTTATATTCATCTGCTTTCTTGCCTTTAAGAACCCATAATGTCGCTCCGCCAATGATAGAGTTTTGAGGCGACTTGATAACATTTGGATAGAAAGGAAGCATCGATTGGCCAAACTCGAATTTAGCCTGCTTCTTGATCGAGCCATAATATGCGGATGAATTCATCCACATTCCGCATTCGCCATTTGTAAACATCGACAAGCTGTCACCACGACGGCCACCATAGACGAACAGTTTATTTTTTGACCAATCCTGCAAATTCGCCATATGCGTCTTTACGATATCATTATCGAATTCAAAGATTGTGTTGGTTCCCTTAAACCCGTTTTCCTCTGTGCCCATTGGCAGATTGTGCCACGCGCTGAAGTTTTCAACCATGACCCATGATTGCCAGCCGAAAGAGAAGCCACATTTATACCCAGCCGCAACAAGCTTCTCGGAAGCCGTTTTCATTTCAGGCCATGTTTTAGGAACAGATGCAACGCCAGCTTTTTTGAAGGCATCAGCGTTGTACCAAAGAACAGGTGTTGAACTATTGAACGGCATAGAGAGGAGCTCTCCGCCCGATGTCTGATAGTAGCTGATCACAGCAGGCAGATACTGAGATTTGTCGAAAGGTTCGCCCGCATCTTTCATCATCTGCTCAACAGGATAGACAGCGCCTTTGGCGGCCATCATCGTCGCTGTACCAACTTCGAATACTTGTACAATATGCGGCTGCTTCTTCGCGCGGAACGCTGCGATTGCCGCTGTCATTGTTTCGGTGTAGTTGCCTTTGAAAGTTGGAACAACCTTGTATTCTGATTGAGTTGCGTTGAAGTCCGCGGCTATTTTGTTAACACGTTCACCATTGGTGCCGCCCATCGCATGCCACCATTGTACTTCCGTCGCAGCAGATGCCAGACCCGTACTGCTTGCGACCGCCGCAAGAACAGCAGGGACAAAAAGTTTTTTGAATATCGACATTAATCTTTCCCTTAAGGTTGATTGAATAGCGCCGGAAAATCCGAAGCTTGAATATAGTTATTTCTGACGGAGACAACCCTTCCCCTCCATCAGGGTAACCCTATTTGAAAGCCCTTCAATGACCGATTAATGACAGAAGGCAAATCAACTCGAAGATTAGGCTTTTTTGGGAGTTTATGATAAATCAAAGGAATAACTCCATAATATAGTGTTATGGTCTGTAAAGCAGTTTGGGGCATTTGGTAATGAATCGGTTACGACAACTAGAAGCGTTCAGGGCAGTTATCATTTCCGGCGGTGTCACGCCGGCCGCCAGTATGCTGAGCATTTCACAACCAGCCGTCAGCCGCTTAATTGCGAGTTTGGAATCTGCTTTACAACTTCCTCTCTTTGATCGACGTCAGGGTCGTCTACATCCAACTGCCGAAGCAGATTTTCTATTCGCTGAAGTTGACCGTGCAATCGCGAATCTTGAACATATCTCCCAATTAGCAGCTGATATTCGTAACCAAAAGGCTGGCCATTTGAGATTAGCCTGCCTACCGGGTTTTGCGACCTCTTTGCTGCCTCGGGTGGTTTCGGAATTCTTGGAGAATAGGCCGGATGTCACAATGTCAATACAAACCCGCAGTTCCGATAGAGTGAGGGAATGGATCGCAGCGCAGCAATATGACATTGGCATTGCCGATGAATTTGAGGGGCATGACGCTGTCAATCATGAGTCCTATAACATTCGTAGTGTCTGCGCTCTTTCCTCGAAACATCCGCTTGCTAGAAAGCCTGTCATCACCGTCCATGATCTGGATAATGTTCCCATGATTATTCAAGATCGCGAAAATCGTTTTTACCACGCTATAAAATCAGCATTTGATTCCGCCGGCGTCATTCTCAATCAACGCGTCGAAGTACGGCAATTTGCTACCGCCTGTATTTTAGCTGAACATGGCACGGGAGTTGCCATCGTTAGTTCCATTGACGCAGCAGAATATGTCGGCAAAGGATTGGTAACTCGCCCCTTCGAGCCGGAATTACCTTTCCGTCTTGATATACTCTATCCCAAGTACCATCCACGTTCGTTGTTGATGCAGGATTTCATAAAGAGTTTTCTAATAGGCTTGAAACCCTTCATCATATCAGACTAGGTCATGGCAGCAATATAGTTGACTCAGTCAACTATATTGCTAAAATAGGCTTGATACTGGAGTGCATAATGAAAAATTCCATAGCAGATATTGATACAGTTCGGCATTTCAACAGATTCTACACGCGACATGTCGGCGCCCTCAATGAGAGCCTGTTGAACAGTGATTTCTCGCTTACAGAAATGCGAATTCTTTATGAACTATATGCAGGAGAGGAATTAACGGCAGCATCTTTGAATAAAGATCTCTCACTGGACCCCGCTTACCTAAGTCGAATTATAAAAAAATTTAAAATCAAAGGGCTGATCAAGACAGCGCCTAGTGCTTTGGATCGGCGCAAAACCATCCTCTCATTGACCAATCTTGGGCGTGCCACTTTCATCCCATTTCTCAAAACTTCGCAAAAAGAAGTTGATTCTATTCTTTCTCGCTTAACAGACCGTCAGAAAAAAGAATTACTGCGTTCCATGAGATCTATTTTGACTCTTCTAGGCGATGATACTCTTGCGCAAAATCCCGTCCATATCCGGTCTCATCAGCCGGGTGATATAGGCTGGATTATCCATTCGCATGGAAAACTCTATGCTGAAGAATATGAGTTTGACGGAACATTTGAAGCAATGGTTGCACAGATTGCTGGAAGTTTTCTCGAAAATCATGATCCCAAAAAAGAACATTGCTGGATTGCTGAAAGGGATGGCAAAATTCTGGGATCCATTTTTTTGGTCCGAAAGGATGATATCACTGCGAAACTTAGAATGCTCTATGTCAGTGCTGACGCCCGTGGCGACGGTGTCGGCCGGAAATTAGTCAGCGAATGCTTAAACTTCGCCCGCCAAGCGGGATATAAAAAAGTAACCTTGTGGACGAATGACATACTTACTGCGGCCATAAAGCTGTATGTCGAGGCGGGCTTTCAATTGGTTCATGAAGAAAACCATGTCAGCTTTGGCCAAGATCTCACCGGTCAAACCTGGGATCTTACATTGTGACACGACAAAACAGGGCGCTAGTAGCCGCGGCTATAAGTGCTTTTATTGTGGGTATTGCCTTGGTAGCTACCGGATCTATTGCTCAGGATGTCGGGCCAGCGACCATTACTTTTATGCGCTACCTTATTGGCGTTTTATTCTTGTTGCCACTGGCCCTCAGTGGCCGCTGGCTTAAGGTACAGGCTAAAGATTATGTTCCCATTGCCTTACTTGGAATATTCCAATTTGCGATCTTGATCGTGCTGCTCAATTTTTCGATTATCTATATTGATGTCGGATTGGCGGTTCTGATTTTCGCGACTTTACCGCTGCTCACAATGCTGATTGCTATCCTGCTAGGCCAAGAAACTTTTACGATGCGTAAGATGATTGGCATTGTAATTACCATAATTGGCGTGTCATTCGCTGTTGGAATTAATGCAATTACAAGCGACCTTGGGTCAGATGGTTGGATTGGGGCCTGTGCGGCCTTCTTAAGTGCGCTTACAGGAGCTGTTTGCTCTGTATTTTATAGACCATATTTGCAGCGTTATCCTACCATACAGGTTAGTATTATGGCGATGACGGCATCCGTCCTTTTCCTCGCCGGCGCCGCATTTTACGAAGGACACCTGCAGAATTTTACCAATATTGATGCGTCCATTTGGCTGACATTCCTTTTTATCGGAATATGTAGTGGTGTAGGATATTTTACTTGGCTCTATGCCCTTACGCACACAATTCCGTCAAATGTAACCGTATTTATGGGCCTTAGCCCCATAAGTGCTGCCGTGTTCGGCGCAATATTTATTGCACAACCTTTAACAATTCAGGATGTCGTCGGTTCTGTATTCCTGGCCGTCGGTCTCATGATATCCTTGTGGCGAAAATCTGAGGAAAACTCACAGAAAGTAAAGCGAGCGCTTTAAGGGCGTGTTCCAACGACGCTTTGAAAAAGTGAGGCTGCCATGACGACACAAATTACAACTTCCAAACGGCTCCGTTCAACGCCATTTACCAGCCGTGTCGAAGCTTGCGGGGTAAAAAGTTATACTGTCTATAACCACATGTTGCTGCCAACTGTCTTTCGAAGTTTGGAAGACGATTACCGGCATTTATGTGAACATGTTCAGGTGTGGGATGTGTCTTGTGAGCGCCAAGTCGAAATCGTTGGGCCGGACGCGCAAAAACTTGTGCAAAAGATGACACCCAGAGACCTCTCTAAAGCAAAAACCGGCATGTGTTTTTATGTTCCGCTATGTGATGAAACTGGCGGAATGATCAATGATCCGATCGCCATCAAACATGACGACAATCACTGGTGGCTTTCTATTGCCGACACTGATGTCATGCTGTGGGCAAAAGGATTGGCAACCGGTCTGGGGCTCAGCGTACAAATTTCTGAGCCAAATATTTGGCCCCTTGGCATACAGGGACCAAAAGCCGAGGAATTAACCGCCCGCATTTTTGGGAACGACATACATGATATTCGTTTCTTCCGATTTAAGATGCTTTCCTACAAAGGTACAGAGATGTTGGTTGCCCGCTCCGGTTGGAGCAAACAAGGCGGTTTTGAAATCTATGTTAATGACGCCACTCTTGGCCGTGACCTGTGGGACGAACTGTTCCGAGTAGGTGAAGACTTGAATGTCGGGCCCGGCTGCCCCAATCAGATCGAACGAATGGAAAGCGGTCTCCTTTCCTTCGGCAGTGATATGGGGTTTGATACAACGCCGTTTGAAGTTGGTCTCGGCCAGTATGTCAGTCTAGAGGCTGATATCGACAGCCTCAGTATCGATGCCCTTCGCTCGCGATGCTCGAAAAAGAAACTCGTTGGCATTGTCGCAAATCAGCGGGTCAATTTCTCAGATAATTTCATTTATCAGGAGGGTTCCGTTATCGGAGAAATCACCTCTATGGTTTGGTCACCAAGATATCAATCAACATTAGCCTTTGCGTTATGCGATTTATCCGCTATTTCTTCACGAACTCATGTTCATGTCCGCAGTATTGACGGGCTCAAACAAGTTCGGGTGACGCCATTACCATTTGATTTTGCGGCACTCGGCTTAAAGGGATAACTAATGACCAAATCATCCTTCCTAGGTCCGGATACGATCGCCCTGCATAGCGGGTATCAGCCGGAGGCTGAATACGGTGCACGTGCTGTACCCATTTACCAAACAACCTCTTATGTTTTTGACAGTGTCGACGAGGGGTCGGCGCTATTTAATCTGGAAAAAGGAGGTCACATATATAGCCGCTTGACCAATCCTACCGTGGCAACCCTGGAACAAAGACTGGCCGCCTTAGAAGGCGGTGTCGGTGCAGTGTGCACAGCTTCGGGCATGAGCGCTATATTTGCGACAGTTGTAAGTCTCTGCTCTGCAGGCGATCACATAGTCAGTGCGTCGCAGATTTATGGGTCTAGCGTCACACTATTTCAGAATACGCTGAAACGATTTGGAATCGAGTGTACGTTTGTGCCCATTAACGACGAAGACGCGCTTAAAGCCGCAATACAAGACAATACGAAAATGGTTTTCTGTGAATCCATCGGCAACCCGGGTTTAGAAGTTTCGAACCTTCCGATTATTTCCGAAGTTGCCCATGCTGTCGGTGTTCCACTCATAGTCGATGCGACTTTCGCCACGCCGGCTCTTTGCCGTCCCTTTGACCAGGGCGCCGATGTAATCATTCACTCGGTCACGAAATGGATTGGTGGTCATGGCTTGGCCATTGGTGGCGCTGTCATCGATGGAGGCAGCTTTGATTGGAAAGCAAGTGGTCGTTTCCCCACTATGACCGAACCGTTTGAACCTTATCATGGCATTCGCTTCTGGGACGAATTTGGCCCGTCCGCCCTCTCCATGCGGATACGTGTTGAAACCATGCTGAATATAGGCCCCTCTATGAGCCCGAATTCGGCTTTCCTCTTTCTGCAAGGATTAGAGACACTCAGCTTGCGCATGAAGCAACATGTTGCCAATGCTCACGCTCTTTCACAGTGGTTGGCAGAACAAGAAGCAGTTGCCTGGGTAAATCATCCAGATCTCGATGGCAGCCCTACCTTTGACCTCGCGAAGCAATTGTTCCCTGAAGGGGCTGGGTCCATGCTATGTTTTGGTTTAAAAGGCGGTCGCGAAGCCGGGGCGGCGTTTATCGAAAATGTCAAAATCTCCTCTCATTTGGCCAATGTTGGCGATGCCCGGACATTGGTCCTTCATCCTGCAAGTACGACACATTCGCGCTTGGACGATGAAGCCATGCGCGCAGGCGGACTAAGCCCGGACATGATCCGAGTGTCCGTTGGCATCGAAACGTTCAAAGACATTAAGGCTGATTTTTCCTTAGGTATAAAAGCGGCAGCGAAAGTCGCGGCGAAGGCAGGAAATTAAGACATGTATTTAACAGTTGATAATCAGGAAGTTTTCGCTGCGTCTGGTGGCGTCGAATTCGACGGAACCAAGCCAACAATTGTTTTCCTTCACGGTGCTGGCATGGATCATCGGGCATGGGCGCTCCAAGCCCGATATTTTGCCTTCCATGGTTATTCTGTTTTAGCTCCGGATCTACCAGGCCACAGCATGTCGTCGGGCGAGCCGCTTGAAAGTGTCGAGGCAATGGGAAGCTGGTTAACGAAAGTGATCGAGGCTGCCGGTGCCGATTATGTGCATCTGGTCGGGCACTCACAAGGCTTTCTTATCGCGCTAGAAGCAGCCGCAGGACTGGGCAACCGATTGCAATCAATTACTGCTGTCGCGACGGCAGCGTCTATTCCGGTAAATCCCGCACTCATTGAAACGGCACAAAAATCTGCGGATACTGCGGCAGGTATGATGCTGCAATGGGGTTTCGGACAACGCACCCAAATGGGCATGAGCCCTGTCCCGGGTCAACAACCAATTGCCGTCGGCCGTCAAATCATGTCTTCAAATCCTCTCGCGAAAGACCTCATTGCCTGCAGTGAGTATTCGCAAGGCGTTAAACGGTCCAAAGAAATTAAATGCCCTACTCATGTTATTCTCGCGGCGGAAGACAAAATGACACCGGTTAAAGCCGGAAAGGCCCTTGCCGCCAACTTGGGTGTCGAAGCAACAATTTTGAGCAATGCCGGACACATGCTCCCCGTTGAGGCTCCCTCCCAATGCCTCGAGGCCATGGGAAATTTTATCCAATCACTTGAGGGAAATTAGGCGTGACGAAAGAAATCAAAAAAGTTGCCGTTATTGGAGCAGGTACTATGGGCGCAGGCATTGCTGGGCAAGTCGCCAATGCGGGTGTTGATGTTTTGTTATTGGACTTGCCAAGCGACGGCGCGTCCGTGAATGCACTAGCGGAACGCGGCATGGAGCGTTTGCGGGACCCCGGCTCCCCTGGATTGATGAGTGATGAAGCCGGTAATCGGATTGAAATTGGCAACACAAGGGATGATTTTCATAAACTGGCGGACTGCGATTGGGTGGCCGAGGCCATTGTTGAGCGTCTGGATATCAAACAGGACCTATATCGGCGGCTAAACGAGACATGCCGCGACGATGTTATTGTTACGTCAAACACCTCAACAATCCCTATCCGGTTGCTGACAGAAGGCTTACCAAAATCCTTTGCTGAGCGCTTTGCCATTACGCATTTCTTCAATCCAGTGCGCTTCATGCGTCTTTTGGAATTGGTGCGTGGTGAACATACCCGTAACGACATTATCAAGATGTTCGACACTTTTTGTGAGCAACGCCTTGGTAAGGGTGTCGTCATATGCGCAGATACACCGGGCTTTCTCGGCAATCGCGTCGGTGTCTTCGCCATTCAGTGCGCCTTGCATACTGCCTTTGATATGGGACTCTCTCCGGCGGAGGCGGATGCGCTCTTCTCCCGTCCCATGGGTATCCCGAAAACCGGGGTATTTGGTCTCTACGACTTGATCGGTATCGATCTGATGGCGGATGTGGCGCAAAGTCTCGTTAATATATTACCAGCGCAGGATGCCTTTCACAAATATGGTAGCCCCCTCCCGTTGATGACAAAAATGATTGCGGATGGCCAGAAAGGTAACAAATCCGGACAAGGTTTTTATCGCGAGAATGAAGGCGAACGACAAGTCCTGGACCTTGGTAGCGGAGAATATGTCGCCTTTGAAAGGCCGGATATAGCCGTTGCGGCGCGTGCGGAACGCGATGGCGTCGTCGAGCTGTTTAACGATAATAGCCAATATGGCGACTATGCTTGGCGTGTTCTCTCACAAACTCTTTGCTATGCAGCGTCCTTAATCCCTGAAATCGGCGACGACCCGGTTCCCATCGATGATGCTATGAAACTTGGATATAACTGGATACATGGTCCGTTTGAACTTATTGACCAGATCGGGGTTGATCGGTTTATTGATCGACTGGAGTTAGAGGGATCAGAAATCCCTCCTTTCCTTCAAAAGACCCGAGGGTCCAGTTTTTACGCAGTCGAAAATAACATACTCAAAAACAAATGGAATGATGGCACGTTGCGCCCTTTGCTCAGAGCCGACGGGGTCCTTCGGTTTTCTGAAGTTCGTCAAACTCTCACTCCACAGAACGAAAATGCATCTGCCAGTTGGTTTGCGTATGAGGGTGCCGCTGTCGTCGAGTTCCATAGCAAGGCAAACGCTTTGGACGGCGATTCCATGCGAATTTTGAGTGACGCCATCTCGCATGCGCCTAAGCAAGGCCTTCGCGGGATAATCGTCCATAATGATGCGCAACATTTTTCCTGTGGTGTAAATCTCGGCGGTGTCAGGTCGTTTTTTGAAAAAGAAGATTACGACGGGCTTGATCAATTCCTGGACCGGGATTTCCAACAAATTGTCCTCGCCCTGCGGGAATGCCCACTCCCTGTGGTTGCAGCCCCGTCAGGCCTTTCCATTGGCGGTGGGTTTGAAGTAGTTCTGCATGCAGACCATGTTATTTGTCACGCGAATTCAGTGATGGGATTGGTGGAGTCTCTGGTTGGTGTTGTTCCAGGTGGCGGCGGCTGTAAGGAAAATCTCTATCGTTGGTATGAAAAAACCGGGGATATGGAAAAAGCAGCCTGGAACGCCTTTATGAACATTGGAATGGGCCGCACCGCCACGTCACCTGTTCTGGCGAAACAGCAAGCCATGCTGAGACGTGACGATGAATTTCTGATGAACCGGGATAGATTATTAAGTTCGGCTCTGGCAGCATTGCCAACCGTTAAGAAAGCAGCACCACGCGCACCGCTTCCTCTCGCAGGTAAACCCTCATTTGATAAAATGCAGGACTGGCTGAAATCCGCAAAAGACAAAGGTATGGTAATGGCCCATGATGTCACGGTGGGGACAGAAATTGGGCGTATTGTCACAGGCGGTGACTGTGAGCCGGGCACAATTGCCAGTGAGCAAGATCTGTTTGATGCCGAACGCAGTGCTTTTTTGACCCTCGCAAAAACACCCGAAACTCAAGCCCGGATTGTCAGCATGCTCGACACTGGAAAAACGCTGAGGAACTAGGCTCCAACAACATGTCGGGAGGTATCATTGTCTCAAGGGATAAGTAGCCTCCCCTCCAGTACTACTAGAAGATCCTGTTGGAAGAGTGAATGGCTTGCGTTGAATGCGCCTATTCATCGCCAAGCCCTGAGAGACTTTAGAAGTCTGAATCAAGACGATCTTGGCTACTGAGGAACCGCACTTTTGCTGACTTGTTCCAATACAGGTCGACCAACGACAAACCCCATATTAACAGTACCTTTGACGTAATAAACTTTCCCCGCTTCCACATTGAGAACAACATCATTTGTGGACGCAGCACGACTCCAAAACTGGTGTGTCCCCGGGGGAACGGTAATCGTAAAACTATCGCCACTTTTACCGAGGTACCCGACAGGTTTTCCTTCCGAGTCATGGACGTGGTATTTAATAGCACCACCAACGTTTCCCGTTCGGTAGAAAAAAATGAGAGCCTCATCGGCTGGAGCTTTTAGGGTTTCGACCTGATTAAATTTAGCAGTTGAGCATCCAGCAACAAACAGAATGAGTAAAGATAGAACAAAAGCTGTGACACAATATTGCTTGTTCACCATGATTTTCCCCAAAATCTATAGCAGCATAACTAGAGCGGCCTACTTTAATGGGGAGCCGTCACCCTGTCACTAATTTATGAAATTCATCCGCTCCTCGACCGGGCCTAACAACAACAAAAAAGGGCTTTAAAAGCTTTTCCGAACGACCATTAGTTCGCCCTACCTGAGGACGAATTAAGACCATAAGTTTTCCAAGAGATGATAGGCCGAGCAATTCCGAAGGCAACACTATATTCCCCAGCTTTCAGCTTTTCCTATTTCGCTGCAACCACGATAATTTCAACTGTGTAGTCAGGTGTCGCCAGGGCACTTTCTCCGCAGGCCCGGGTTGGCGGGTTGGCGGGATCAATCCAGGCATCCCAAACGGCGTTCATTTCAGCGAAATCATTCATATCTTTCAGCCAGATCGTCGCTTGCAGAAGTCTCGATTTATCCGATCCCGCTTTCGCCAAAAGGTCTTCAATTTTGCTCAATATCACTTCTGTTTGCGCCGTGACACTCTCTCCCGCAACGCCGACTTGTCCTGCTAGATAAACTGTGTTGCCATGAATTACAGCTTGGCTCATCCGGGAACCGGCGCCGATACGTTCAATACCCATACTTTTTTCCTCTATCCGTTAATTATGTTGACGATCTTCACGCCAAAACCCCAATTTTTGCTGTGCCGCACGATCCGAAAAACTAAACAGAACGGCATCGTCACTGACAACATGTGTTATCCATTTCCAGCTGGGAACGACGAAAATATCCTTCGGTCCCCAGTCAAATTGCTGACCATCGATAATCGTTTTTCCGCGTCCTTCCGTCACAACGAATACCGTCGCATCCGTTGACCGGTACGGGGCGGTAGAAAAATCTTTGGGTAGAAGTTGCAAATAGGTTCCAATGGTCGGCATGGCGAAGCCCCCATCTACCGGATTTATATATCGCAATTTGAGCCCGTGGCAAGGATCCCATTCCTCTTGTCGTCTCATGACCTCAAGACTTTCCCGGCTTCGCACATAGGGATAATTGAAAATCGGTGATGCCAAACCCGTTGCATCAAAATCCACCGGCAGCATATTCGCCCCATATCTAGCAGGCGAGTCTCCTGTCCCCTTGCTCAATGGTTGAGCTTCTTGTTCAAAGGATTCCGCAAACGACGCGTCGTAAAAGGACACCATGGGAATATCAAGGCCATCCATCCAAACCATCGGTTCGTCGCTTTGGTTGCCATGATCGTGCCACGCCATAGGCGGCGTAATCACGAAATCTCCAAATTTCATTTTCGTCTTTTCGCCATCAACAGTGGTATGCGCGTTCGCACCGTCCAGAACGAAACGCAAGGCTGATTGCGTATGGCGATGTGCGGGCGCGACCTCACCAGGCAATACCAGTTGTAGCCCGGCATAGAGCGACGTCGTAATCTTGCTGGTTCCGCGCATGCCGGGATTTTCCAAAACAAGAACCCGCCTCTCCGCCTCTTTCGCCGTAATCAATCCTCCTGATTCCAACAAATGGCGTTTCAATGATGCATAATGCCAAAGATACGGGACACAAGCGCTACGGGGCTCCGGTGTTACTAGGTCAGATAAGACGGTCCAGAGTGGCGCCAGATGTTCCTTATCAATTTTCTCGTAAAACTGCTTTCTTTCAGCCGTCAACGCGGGCTTTTCTTGATTTGTCATTGTCTACCTTCTAGCCCAGTCCAGTTTTTCCATAAATCCAGTCAAGACGTTGATAATATTCTTCGGGACGCCATGATTGCAAGACTTGGTCCCGAACCTTCGCTTTTGCGCCGTCCGGGTGGTAAATATATTCGCCAATCAGTCGCGAACTTATTTGAACGCGCGCCGTGCGCGCAACACGTTGAGCCTCATATGCTGCCAGAGCTTCGCTAGCTGCTCCGATAGTATCCATCATATGAGCCAAGCATACTGCATCTTCCAACGCCATACAGGCACCTTGAGCAAAATATTGCAACATGGGATGCGCCGCATCCCCCAACAATACGACATTTCCGTCGCGCCATCGATCCACTGGCTCTCGATCACACAAAACCCACTGCTTCCAGTCGTTCCCGTGCTCTATAATCTGTTGAGCTTTTGGGTGAATATGTTCAAACCCCTGACGTACTTCTTCCTTTTCCACCTGCTTTCCAGCCACTGGCTCAGGCGCATCATTGTGATAGGTCACAACCAGATTGAAATACTTCCAGCCGGTTAGCGGGTAGTGCACAATGTGACATTTAGGACCTGCCCAGAGCGTCGCTGCATTCCACCTTAAATCTTCGGGCATTTGATCGAAGGGAATAACAGAACGGTAAGTGGTATGGCCCGAGACAACCGGATCACCATCACCGACAAGCAGCCTGCGAATATTGGACCACAGGCCATCCGCAGCAATTAAAAAATCGCCTTCTACGTCTTGTTCTCCTTCGATATTTACGCGGACATGATCTGATACATTTTCGTATGACTGAACATTTTGCGCCGTCCGTAGTTGCACCAACTCACTCTCCTGACATGCTTTCAATAGCACTGAATGTAAGTCAGCTCGATGCACGACAGCATACGGATTGCCAAAAAAGGCCCGAAAATCATCGCCGAGTGGAATATGCATTATTTCCTTCGCCGAAACGGCATCCATCAACCGCAATTTATCGACATATACAGCTTGCGATCGCGCTTGATCACCTATACCGAGATAATCGAACGCGTGAAAAGCGTTGGGACCTAACTGGATACCAGCCCCGATTTCGCCAAATCGAGAGGCACGCTCCAATACGATGGATTTAATGCCTTTCCGTGCAAGGCCAAGCGCCGCCGCCAATCCCCCGATACCCCCGCCTGCAATGATCCCTGTTTTCGCCATTTTGTTCTTTTTTCCTATCTATCCCCGATAATTTCGGGTTTATTATTCTCTATTCAGACTGCATCGTTGGGTTCTTGCGAAACTCTTTAAAAATCCACCTTTCAAGAAGCGGTGTGAGGTAAATTGGTACCTGATAAAAAGCCAGGAAGACAACGACGCCTGCGAACACATCTTCGGGAAGAGCTGGAACCATCAAGGCAAAGTTACGGTTCCCCGCGAGTAAGCCAATACTGGCAGGCATTTTTTCAGGTTTTTTGAATTTACCTGAATGCAAAAACTCCGCCACGAAGGCAAAAACAATATTTGTTCCAAAATTTGCTACTAACGCAATGAGGCAAACTCCGACAGCAACAATCGGCTCCTTAATTAAAACAGCGCTGCCAGGCCCCATAACTGCCATCAAAAAGGCCAGGAGTAGGATAGTTGTAATGCCATCAAAAACCACACCATGTCGTCGGATTCGATCAACACCCAAAAAATACCTAAGAATACTACTTACAATTAAGGCGCCACCAACGATGTAGACAAGTTTGATGAAGATTGTCCAGGCATCAAGATCTATTTCGAAACCGGCGGACAATGTGAGAATTGGTGGGGCAATGAAGGGAAGCAACAGGGCGCCAACTACCGTAACGTTAAGGCAGATGGCACTATCCATACCAATCATCAAGGCAATGTTTGTCGTCGACGCCAGTGGCGGAGCGCAGGCGAACATCATGAGTGCAAGCGCAATTTCGGGCGGTGGCGAGGTAACGAGGACAATGCCCATCATAACGATTGGGGACAAAATAAACATCGCCCCCAGAACACTGAGCAGCAGTTTCGGTTTCTTCAATTGGGAAATGACTGGTTTGAAATCAACCCTTAAAAAAGCAATGCCGAGCAAGGCAGATACAAGTACCGGAAAAGCCGGCATGAGGTAAGTATCGAGTTCGGGCAAAAAGAAAGCAACAACGACACCGGCGGCCAGAATGATGGCGGAATGTTTCCCCAGAAAACGCAACAGTAACATCATAAAGGAGGACCCCGAATTCACAGGACAGATTAATCCAGATTAGAACCTTAGTTTTAGGAGTGTGCTAGACATGTCAATAAAAATATATCGTTATTGGCGCGGCTTGAACAAACCGTCACTTTTACTTCTATCTTTCATAACGCCCGAACCCTAGAATTGAACCACCCATTGCGCTATTTCTGACGACAATATTTATTGGTCGTATAAATTTCTCTCGGCCGCTATATCGCTGAAATATTGCACGAATTCAAACTCAAAGCCCGCTGGATCAATAAAGTACGCGTTACGCCGAAACTGATTATCTTCTCCTTGTAGATGCGGTTGAAAGCCGGTTTTATCCAGTCGGCTAATCAAGCCCGCCAGGTCATCTACTGCAAAACCCAAATGCGCCAATCCTGTACTGTGACCTTTTAAGTCACGGTTCTCACCCTCTCCATGATCGTTGAGCGTTAGGTAGTTATCGGAAGTCCCGAAATGCACCCAATTTCTGGGCTTGCCATACCAATCAGAGGATCCTTTTCCGCGAACTTTCCAGTCAGGGAAAGCGGCCCTCAAAAAAACCAGTGTTCGATCTATATCGGATACAACCAGGTTTGCATGTTCGAACATAATCATAAAATATCTCCATTTAATAAAGTATTTTCTTTATATAATAACTTGAATTAATAAAGCAAATATTTTATATAAAGAAATGACAAAAAGCAGCACAAGTAACACCGCACGACGAAATATGGTTCTAGATAGTCTGAAGCGGAAAGGCCCGCAATCAGCACATGCGCTAGCGGAACAGTTTGAGGTGACGCCAATGGCCGTCCGACTTCATCTCTACGATATGGAAAATGAGGGTTTGGTTTCGTCGGAAAACCAATCTGTCGGGCGCGGACGCCCCCTCAAAATATGGAGGCTGACAGAAGACGCAAACCGTATTTTTCCGGACGCTCATCAAATTTTGGCGGTGGACTTGATAAATACAATGGGTGAGCTTTTTGGTAATCAGGGTCTCGATAAAATCGTAGAAGCTCACGGAACACGCCAAAAATCCGACTATCTAAGTCGACTAAAAGACATGAACACGCTTGAAGATCGTGTAAAAGCGCTAGCTAAAATCCGAACCGAGGAAGGCTATATGGCGGAAGCCCTTCAAGACGGCGCCAACTGGCTTCTTATTGAAAACCATTGCCCCATTTGCTCTGCGGCTAAAGCTTGCGCAGGCCTTTGCAAAAACGAGCTGGAAATATTTCAGGAAATAATCGGGTATGATGCGCTCGTCACAAGGGAAGACCATATATTGGCGGGTGAGCGTCGCTGCACTTATCGCATTATCAAGCTATAAAATACTTCAGGACACAGGAGTACTGCTACCACGCCAACACTACTCTTATAGATTTGTCATATAGCTTTCAGGCACGTACACAGATCATGCGGGTGAAAGCCAAAAAACTTTCCCAGCAACTGCAACGATATCCTTTTTACGCTGTTAACCCACGGAAGTATTACACTCCAATAAATTGGCGTAGTGGATCTTGAGAATGTTGGAGAGAAGAATCAATAAAGGCTTTGCTGATGCAAAGCAGCCGCTTCCAACGAATTGGAAGCGGCGCGTTTCGTCTTTAGTCGACGACGGACAAATTTTCAGCAGATGATTTGCCGTTTTTGCCAGCTTCAAGTTCGTAAGAAACTTTTTGACCTTCATTCAATGTGCTCAAACCAGCGCGTTCTACGGCTGAAATGTGAACGAAAGCGTCATTTGATCCATCTTCAGGCTCAATGAAACCAAAACCTTTTGTTGGGTTGAACCATTTTACTGTACCAGTAGCCATTATCTTAATCCTTTAATAGCAACGTGAAATCCTCGCCTCGCACCATGCAAAAACGGGGTCTTGTAACGATCACATTGTCAGCGGATAACGAAGCTAATCGGCGTACCGGTCATCTAGGCATGTCAGAACAAATGCAACACGTACGCGCTATGTAGACCTTATCAACAAGAAGTCAAGGGATTCTAACCATCATTTTACGAAGCTGTTGGCCACAATGCAGTCAAAGCACACTGTTATCCGAACTTCTAAAACATGCTTATTTAATTTCATACAGATGATTAGCCTTCAGTGTGCGGCAATGGCACTGGTGGTAGTCGCGAGATTACGCCTTTTCGGAAAAACGGTGGGCGGTCGATCAGGGCAGGAACCCCGCTCTCTGACGCCCAGATGCTCTGGGCCACGGATAGTATGTCATCTTGATCCCGTATAGCTTCAACGCCGCCAATTACGTAGGTCCATTTCTGGGCTGCACTAAAGGCAATTGTCACCGATTGATCGCAAACCGCTAGACAATCTACTGGTTGGATACTGATATTGGAGTGCAAAGCCGCTAGTTTTTCCAAGCCTGCATGGAGCCGCATGCCATCGGAACTATTTAGATCTTCAGCATCTTCCGACAAACCACAGCTCGTACAGACGAAAATCGTAACGACGGAAGAAGGGTTATTCGCGCCAGCTGCTTCAAGAACATTATTTTTATGGGGCTTAGCTGAAGACATCAACTATCGATGGTTTTCTCTTGCCGTTGCCAAACAAACCCGACAGCACAGCCGGCGAGCACCCAAGCAATAGCATGCAGGACCAGTGAGCTTGACGCGAAATGCGCAGCCAGTTCTGACGGAACCTCACTCGTTAACATAGCAGGCTGCGGTGCGCCGATTAAATGCGGCAATCCGATTACGAAAGCACCAAGAATAATCGCCCATATTCTAGATATGCGTAGTATAAGCCAAAGCCCCGCAGCAGTTGCAATAACAGTTCCGCCCCACCACATTTGCCGTGCCATCAAATCGGCAGCAGCGGCACCCGGAAGCTCCGGGCTCAAGCCCAGGCTCGGAGCAAGCCCTGTTGCGGTAAATCCTGCAAGCCCCCATAACAATCCCGAGCGAGGAGTAATAGCTCCCTTCGCAAGGAACATCGCTGCAAGCAACATCAAAGAGTAACCGATCGTCGTAATGATCGTTGCGATTGACGTATAAAAAGTCCGCTCCAAACCGTTGTCCGGAGCCCACGTTTCTTCCTCGGCCTCTTTGGTGTCGCCATGCACCAATATGATATTTGCCTTTAGGATTTCAACTTGATGCGCAGTAGCATGATGGGATGCTTCGGAATTTTCATAAACTTCAGCGGCTAATATCAATGGCGTCGTTGTCACATGTTGGATGGCCGCCGTTGACACACCGGCGAGGATGCCAGCCATGACGCCGACCCACAAAAATCGCACAAACATAGTTTATTCCTTAGTGACAGGGGAAAGACATAGTATGGCGGGAATCATGTGCAGCATTGTGGAGAGTTTCGGAAGGTGCAAAGCCTGTCAGGAAAACCAAACCTGCGCCCAGAAGAAACATGAACGCCGCTATCGTGCGAACATTGACTTCGGTCGATACCCTACTTTTAGCTATTGTACTCATTATATTCTCCTAGACTGCTCCTGCGGCAGCCGATGGGCTCCAAAAATTACACTGGCAGGTCTCCTGGCTTACGGGTTACTGCTTATGTTCCCCTTCCCAGCACAAATCGCCAGTGGACAATGAACAATCGCTATCCGTCTACAGTCGCGAGGCGGCCTTGGAATGTGCTCAAATCCAATCAAGCTGCACCAAGTTCCCTTTTATACCACAGCGCCTTTTGCGCAATAGTAACCGATGTTGTTTACTCATTGCCACTATAACACTATCTGCTCTTTTTCTTGAAGGAAATAAGCAACCGGCCAAGATTACATCTAAACTTATCACGGAGTGCCATTTGCAGTTAGGCACGTTTTTTTAAAGAGGAGTTGGCTAGCGCGATTTTAAGTACGTTGCTGGTATTAGGGAGATACTGCGATAATAATTTTCCACCGATCATCCAGATGCTTTTCGCACTCAAAGACTATTTCAAAACCAGCTTCTCTTAGCATGTATTCGTGATTGTGAGAGAAACTGTTCTCTTGGCCAAAAATAAAAGAGTTAAATGAAGTATCCAAATTATGATCGGGAGATATCGGCTCCACCAAAGCTATTCCAGAAAAATTGGAGGTTTCATGTATAATTTCAAAAATGTCTTTAACTGATTGCCCTGAAAAATACTCGAGTACTCCACCGTAGCTAATAAGTAAGGAATTATCGTCTAGGTTTGCCTTTATGCCTTCAAGCGCTTCGCCAGCAACAAAATCCAGTTTCATATTTTCAGAATATGTCTTTGTATTTTCTTGAATAATTCCGCCATTAATATCGATACCTATTCCTCGTTCAACTCCTGGCAAGTTTTTTGACAAATAATTCAAAACTTGACCATCACCACAACCAATTTCCAAAATTGTGTTAAATTCTCTTCCGGAGAGCATAATCTTTTGGAGTTCAGTGACGAAAATCTTATGTTCACCAAGAAACCAGTCGTCGAAACGCTCTTCAAAAGCGCGATAAAACTTCGCCCCCTGTTCACTTTGCCAGTATAATAAATGAGCTGCTTGTAATTGGTTCAAATTTTGTTTTTTTGTCGACTGAGCTTTTCTTCCTTCAACTATTTGTTTTTTTAGCCAAATGTATTTCGTCGGATTTACACCGGTTTCTAATTCTTTAAGGATAGCTGGAGCCAGTATGGAAATTATCCTACCTATTTGATATTTAACGAAATTTTTTAGTTTGACCATTATCGTTCCTAGATCCACGGACAATTTTTAGTAAGATTACTCAAATTTTTTATTAGCCAGTCTTGAAGTCAACCTATCAGCCTTGTTATTCTAGAGTCTAATTTCTAAGAATCAAAAAACGATTATTAGAGATAAAGTCTTTATTAGATTTCCCTCTAAGAATTGTCTTAGTGTTGAATATATATAAATAATAATTTGTTAATTTATTACAATTATTGTGTTTTTTCCAAATACTCGTTTTTGATTGGGGAAACACTCGTGTCTTGATGCCGACATCTGTACAATTCGATTATAGTATATTTCTTTCATGCGCTAACGGTTCAAAAAGGAGGAAAGTGCTAAATTTTATTAGGAAAAAGTAAAAACGCGATTTGTAGTACCCTCGAATAACAACGTTCTACAGCCCTTGATAACCGAAAGAATGTAAGTCTTGACTGAAGAAATGAAAAAGAACCGCACTTCGAAATCTAAGAATTCGACGAATTTTAATAACATTCTCGAAGCATTTCGTAACACGGTAGATACTTACGGTCAGAATATTGCTGTTAGAGCCGGTAAAATCACACTTACCTATAAGGATCTAGATCAACAGTCGTCTGCAATGGCGATGCTGCTAAAAAAACGGGGTATAAAGAAGGGCGGCTTTGTTGGTGTCACTTCCGAACCAAGAATTGAGATGGCTGTCGCTCTAGTTGCTATCTTAAAAGCGGGTGCAGCCTATGTACCGCTTGAGGAATCTTACCCTAAATCACGCCTCAAATTCATAGCTAAGGACACCGGATTAAATCTTGTACTTGGCCAAAGTCTTGCTATGCAGGAAATGGGTATGGAAATCTTGTCATTTGAAGATTTTCCAAAAGGAATCGCTCGGCCGCCGAAGATCTCAAGCGATGAAGAATCAATTGCATATATTATGTATACTTCGGGATCAACAGGCGACCCAAAGGGAGTTACAATACCTCATAGAGCAATATTACGGCTCGCAAAAAATCCTAATTTTATTGACCTAAATTCAAGCCACAAGATTCTCCAGAATTCACCTGTTGCTTTTGACGCATCAACACTTGAAATTTGGGGCGCCCTGCTAAATGGTTGTGAATTAGTCATTCCCGAAAATACAGATCAGTCCCTCCGTGCCTTAGGTGATGCCATTCGAGATTCCGGGATAACAACGCTATGGCTGACCGCCGGCCTTTTTCATGCAATGGTTGATGAACGACCTGAGGATCTTGCCCCAATTCAACAATTACTGACCGGTGGTGATGTCGTTTCACCGACACATGCCGCGAAGCTACTGAAGCTTTACCCTTCTATTCAATTAACCAATGGATATGGGCCGACGGAAAATACGACCTTCACTTGTTGTCATCCGATCACTGAGAATGATCTAGAACCAGGAAAGTCAATTCCCATAGGCAAGCCGATACGGGGTACAGACGTTTTTATCCTAAACCAAAACCTGGAGAAGGTTACTTCAGGTGAAGAAGGAGAGCTTTGTGCTGGCGGAAAAGGTTTAGCGCTCGGATACTGGCAAAATCCAGAATTAACGGCACAAAAATTTGTGGCCGCTCCCTGGGATTCCAGCCTTACACTATACCGAACCGGCGACAAAGTAAGAATGCGCGCCGATGGATCAATTGAATTTATAGGGCGTGTCGATACACAAGTCAAAATCCGTGGTTTTCGTGTAGAACTCGGCGAAATTGAAAATGCGCTCGGCACATTTCCGGAAATCCAACAATGTGCTGTCATCGCAGACTCGAAAATCGATCAAGCCAACAAAGTTCTAAAAGCATACTTTTCCTCTGATTCATCAAAAATTGAGAATAATCAACTGCGTGAATACCTTTCAACGCTGTTACCTTCCTATGCAATTCCCAATCTTTATTACCAGTTGGAAAAACTACCTTTAACACCAAATGGAAAAATTGACCGCAAAGAGCTACAGAACACAACTCAAGGTAAAGTGTCTCGTAAAGAACCAAAAAATACGCGTAAAAAAAGAACTACGGAAGATATTGCGCCGATCCTAGCACAGCTCTTTGAAGAAATTTTAGTCACGGAAAACATCGATCGATCGTCAAATTTCTTTGATCTCGGTGCGACTTCCCTTCACATCGCTCGTGTGCATGAAAAGCTTCAATCCAATTTGGGGAAAATATTTCCCATCACATATTTTTTTGAGTACACAACAATCGATGAGCTGGCTCAACATTTTGAAGTGCCTGCGTCGACTAAAGGCGAGCCAGTCACCAAGCCAAAAAAAGCCTCGAAAACAGGTGACGATCATATTGCAATTATTGGTATGGCCGGCAAGTTTCCTGGTGCGCCAGATGTAAAGACATTTTGGCAAAATTTGCTTGAAGGTAAAGAAACTATTTCTCACTTTTCAGCTAACGAGCTGGATTTTGAAAATGGTAAGTCACCAAATGTTGATGAGTCTGACCTGTTCGTTAAGGCACGCGGTATTGTTGAAGGTTCAGATTTATTCGACGCACACCATTTCGGCATCCCTCCAAAAGAAGCCGAGCAAATGGATCCTCAGCATCGGATCTTGCTGGAATGCGCACAAACTGCATTAGAAGATGCTGGGTATGATCCCGATCGATTTGACGGCAAGATAGGTATCTATTCAGGCTCCAGTCAGAATTCTTACCTTCTTTACAATTTGTGTTCCGACAGAAGTTTTGCACAACAACTGGCGGCCGGGTACCCTGTTAATAATTTTCCAGTCATGTTTGGAAATGATAAAGATTTTCTTCCTTCACGTATCGCCTACAAACTTAACTTGAAAGGCCCAGCTGTTGCTGTTCAATGTGCCTGCTCGACTTCATTAGTCGCTGTTGCGCAAGCTGCAGAAAGTTTGGTGTCAGGTCAAAGTGATATGGTACTGGCTGGCGGTGTCTCTCTAACATTCCCGCAAAAAAGAGACTACTTGTATACACCTGATGGCATGGCCTCTTCTGACGGCCATTGCCGAACGTTCGATGATAAGGCAACCGGCACCGTTTTTGGTGAAGGGGCTGGCTTAGTAGTCCTTAGAAGGCTAAGCGATGCTATTGAGAGTGGGGACAACATCATCGCCGTTATTCGAGGCTTCGCAATTAATAACGACGGATCTGCGAAGGCAGGCTATGCCGCGCCGAGTATAAAAGGTCAGGTAGACGTTATTGTTGACGCCCAAAAAGCTGCAAGAGTGTCAGCCAGAAGTATTGGCTATGTCGAAGCGCATGGTACAGGCACTCCTTTAGGAGACCCTATTGAAGTTGCCGCATTGAATGAAGCGTTTTCTCGTTCAACTACGGACGAGCAATTCTGCGCTCTTGGCACCGCTAAAACAAATGTCGGGCATTTGGACATTGCCGCCGGGGTGACGGGATTAATAAAAGCGGCTCTTACCGTACAAAACGGTGAAATCCCACCATTACTCCATTACTCTTCACCAAATAAAAATATCAATTTCGAGAAAAGTGCCTTTTTCCCTGTCAGCAAACGACAGCCGTGGCACACACTTGACCAACCACGGCGGGCTGGCGTCAGCGCCTTTGGGGTTGGCGGAACGAATATCCACATGATATTGGAGCAATCTCCAGAGCTCAGAACGAAAAACGATCAGCCAAAAAGCAACAAGATTAAAGTTTTTCCTGTTTCCGCCTCCAGTAGCGACGCGGTTAAAGATGCCATAAAGGATCTAGGTGTTTTCGCTAAGGAAAACAGCGATATTTCCATCGAAGATATAGCGGAAACCCTCAAATATCAGCGGCGGCAGTATTCTCAGCGCTCCGTAATCAGTGCGGCTTCTGCTGAAGATTTCACGCGGCAATGTTTACAATTTCAAGGCAAAATCGCATCCGCAAAAAAATACTCTAAAATTGCGTTCTTGTTTCCAGGGCAAGGTTCTCAACATATTGATATGGGAAAAGACCTATTTCAATCGGAAAAAGTTTTTTGTGAGGCCTTAACAGAATGCGCGGCGCTTCTTGAGCCACATCTCAATGAAAATTTATTGGACATTATCTATCCAGACGATTCAACCCGCGCTGCAATGGTCGATAAACTCAAGAACACGCGTTACGCGCAACCCGCTATTTTCTCTATTGGTTACGCGTTGGCAAAACAATGGGCTAGCTGGGGCATCGAACCCGAATGTCTTGCCGGACATAGTATTGGAGAATTCGCAGCAGCCTGTCTAGCAGGCGTCTTTTCCTTGGAAGACGGACTAAAATTAATCGCTTTACGCGGAAAATTGATGGCGGACCTGCCGGAAGGTGCAATGATCTCGGTTCGCGCATCAGAAGAAGAACTGCAGCCCTTCTTGAGCAAGGGGCTTGATCTGGCTGCGATAAATGGATCGAAGGCATGTGTCCTTTCTGGTCCTTTTGGAGCCGCGGAACAAGTAGAAATTGAACTAGAAGAAGCGGGATTTCCCATAAAGCGCTTGCACACGTCTCACGCCTTTCATTCATCTATGATGGATCCAATTGTTGATATTTTTGCACAAGAAGTTTCTAAAGTCGCTCTTAACGCGCCAGAAATACCTATACTTTCTACGGTATCTGCTGAGTGGTTATCGGATAGACAAGCCTGCGATCCAAATTATTGGGCGTCTCATCTTCGTCAGACAGTCCGGTTCTACGATACAATTCGTAATTTCTGGGAAGCACCGGAACATATCCTGGTGGAAGCTGGGCCAGGCCAAACCCTGACAGCCCTCGCCAGCCAAAATCCTAATCGCAGAACAGCGCAGCCAGTCATAGCAAGCCTTCCCAGCCCTACCGATGAAACATCATCCAACCTCTTCATCCACTCCGCTTTTGGAAATTTATGGTGCCACGGCTTCAATGTTGATTGGTCAAGAATATCGCCAAAGCGCAAGCGAACACCCGTTAAGCTGCCAAGCTATCCATTCCAAAGAAAGCGCTTTTGGGTGGAACCAAAAATTGTCGACGAGTTTTCAAGTGCAACGACCAGCACTAAAGAACTTAGCCAAATCACCAGTTTAGTTGTTGATTCAACGCAAAAAACTGACGTCGAAGCAGCATTAAAAGACCTGTTAAGTGAATTATCTGGTCTGGAAACCGCTGACTTGGACAGCTCTGCGTCTTTCCTCGAGCTTGGTTTCGATTCATTACTCCTAACCCAAGTTGGTAAGGAAATACGAGATACCTTCGGGGTGACCGTAACTTTAAGAGAATTAATAGACGGCTTCCAATCACTCAATGATCTAATTGCCCATTTAGAAGCGAATGCATCTTCAGAGAAAACAGCACCGTTATCTGGAAAGGATACCGACATACTCGCGAAGCCGGTTGTCGAGGGTGTTAAATTATCAAATACTTCACTACCTGCCTCTTCACTATCTGCACCCGTTGAAAGCACCGACCTTACCGCATCACAAGAAGCACATATTAAAAACCTAGTTGATCGATATGTTGACAAAACACCAGAGTCAAAGAGGCTAACTGCTGAGCACCGTCCTTATTATGCTGATCCAAGAACAGCCTCTGGTTTTAACCGTCTGTGGAAAGAGATGGTCTACCAGATAGTTACAGTTAAATCTAAGGGCTCCCGCCTTCTGGATATCGACGGGAACGAGTATATCGACATTCTTAATGGCTTCGGTCCCGGTTTCCTAGGACATTCGCCAGACATTATTGTTAACGCGGTGACAGAGCAGCTTGAAAAAGGATACGAGGTTGGCCCACAAAGCTTGGTAGCTATGGAAGCAGCGCAGCTTTTCTGTGAAGTCACAGGTAACGATAGAACTAGTTTTGTAAGCACGGGTTCTGAAGCAGTTCAGGCCGCAATGCGGATTGCACGTACGATTACTGGGCGAGATAAGATCGTCATGTTTGCGCGTGATTATCACGGAAATTTTGACGAAGTGCTGGTTCGTGGCGTAAATACAAATGGTACCTTGAAATCCATTCCAATGGCTCCCGGCATTCCAAAAAAAGCAGCGGCGGATATGATAGTTCTTCCCTATGGAATGCCACAATCATTGGAAATTATCCAGGAAATCGCAGACGATTTAGCGGCAGTAATTGTCGAGCCCGTACAAAGTCGGCGGCCAGATTTTCAGCCAAGACAGTTCATTCGAGATATCCGGCGGGTCACCGAAAAATCTGGCAGCCTATTCATTTTTGACGAAGTTGTTACTGGCTTCCGTTTCGGATTAAGAGGTGCTCAAGATTTCTATGGTGTTGATGCCGATTTGATTACTTACGGGAAAGTCATTGGTGGCGGTATGCCTATTGGTGTGGTCTCCGGCAAAGCAAAGTATATGGATACATTTGATGGTGGTCAGTGGCAATACGGTGACGCATCATTTCCAGACAAACCCGTAACTTTTTTCGCCGGCACATTCGTCCGTCATCCCCTCGCCATGGCGAGCGTCAACGCGATGTTAAATTTTCTAAAGGAACAGCCCCCATTTTTCTGGAAAGTGCTTGGGGCAAAAGGTGATCGTCTTGCCACAACTGTTGATAACTATTTCAAGGAGCATGATTTACCATTTAGCATGACCAATTGTGGGTCGCTGATGTATGTCAAAATTGAGGATGGCAACGCTTATGGCAGCTTACTCTTTGCCCACATGCGAGAGAAAGGGGTCTTTTTGTTAGAAGAGTTCCCAAGTTATCTCACAGCAGCACATACCGAGAACGACGTTGACTACGTGATAGCAGCGTTCAAGGAATCTGCTGACGAGCTTATGGCCGCGGGGTTCTTTGGGAAGCAAACTACAAATCTTACAACGGACCAACAATTACTAGAAGGTCCAACTCCTAAGCTAAATGGGCAATCGCGGAAGACAGATTTTAACAATCTAACCACAATCGAAATTCCAACTACGGAATCACAAAAAGAAATCTGGTTGGCTACACTTATCAATCCTGAGGCGTCGACAGCATACAATGAATCGGTCCGGCTGCACCTTACAGGTTCCCTTAATATTACCGCCCTAACCAATGCGGTCAAACAGACTTTCAACCGTCACGATGCGTTGCGTAGTCGTTTTAGTGCTGATGGCATGACCATGCTTATTGGGCCCGAATTAGGCTTCAAAGTACCAGTGGTTGATCTGACCGGTTTTGGGAGTGCGGAAGCGCAGAAAAAAATTGATCGTATTTTGCTTGATGAAGTAGAAAAACCTTTTGATCAAATTGATGGGCCCTATATCAGAGCACAAATTCTTGCTCTCAGCGGCACTGAACATATCTTGGTGATAACAGCCCACCACATAGTCTGCGACGGTTGGTCGATAGATGTTGTCATGCGTGACATAGGCGATTTGTACACGGCAATAAGTAACAATAGATCTGCGGTTCTCGCGCCCTCAGAAAGCATTGTAGATTATGCTCGAATTGAAAGACAATGGCAGACTAGCGAAAATTTCAAGGAAGCAGCAGATTATTGGCAAAACCAGTTTAATGATTTTATCCCGACTCTCAATTTTCCAACGGATCGACCACATCCGTCGATAAAAACAACGAACGGCGCACGTGTTGATGGCACAATTAGACAGAACATAGTCAAAGCGTTAAGAGGCGCCAGCGCTAAATCTGGCGGTACATTTGTCAATATACTGTTTTCGGCCTTCAACCTTTATCTATATCGCCTGACGGGACAACATGATCTAGTTGTTGGAATGACCTCAGCAGGACAATCGGCAAGGGAAATGGAAGGCGTAGTCGGCCATTGCGTAAACCTGCTCCCCATCCGAAGCTATATTGACGATGACATGCAGTTTAGTGCCTACATGAAATCGGTCAGAGGAAAAATGCTCGATGCCTTTGATCAACAGCATTATACCTATGGAACTCTTATTAAAAACTTGAAAACACTACGCGATCCGTCACGCGTAATGCTCACTCCTATCTTGTTCAACTTTGATAATGGTATTGATTTAGGATCGATGAAATTTGATGGGCTGTCCACGGAATTTGCGTCTAATCCTCGCACGCATGAGCATTTTGAAATCTTCCTGAGCATTATGGAAGACGAAGAGCATGTAACTATGGAATGGAGTTACAATACAGATTTGTTTGATGATTCTACAATCAAGCAGCACATGAATAACTTCGAAAAAATATTAGAGGAAGTTTCTCAAGACCCTGATTTGCCAATCAAAGAATTTGCATTTGCTGGGGAACAAAATGAAACAAATACTCTAGAATTTGGAAAAACCGACGCAACTGTATTTCCAGGTCATTTAGGGCTTCATCAAATAATTGAACAAAGAGCCGATAAAATATCTGATACTACTGCAATTACATTTTATGACAGAATTGCAGGTGAAGAGAGTGTACTAAACTATGGCGCACTAAATGAGCGTGCCAATCAGCTCGCGCATCATCTAAAAAACATTGGAATATTGAAAGGTGACTTAGTCGCTTTTTGTCTTGATCGTAGCCCTGATACACTCGTAAGTATGCTGGGAATCTTAAAGGCAGGCGCTGCTTATGTTCCAATTGACCCGGAGTTTCCGGCTGACCGTATCGACTATATGATTGGGGACAGTCAAGCAAAAGCCCTCGTTACACAGGAATCACTGAAACCAAATTTTTCAGGTCAAGAACTAACCACAATAGCAATGGATAGTGATAAAGAAGACTTATCGCAAGCAAGCACAGAAAACCTTGAAATCTCGTTAGACGAAGGAGCACTAGCGTATGTAATCTATACCTCAGGTTCCACAGGAAAGCCAAAGGGCGTCCAAATTAGCCATCGATCCGTTGTAAATTTTTTACATTCAATGGTAACGCAACCTGGTTTTTCTTCCGAAGATACCCTCCTCGCTTTGACTACTGTTTCCTTTGATATCGCGGTTCTCGAATTATTTTTACCGCTCTATGCTGGTGGGAGCCTTGTCCTGGCAGGTAAAGATGACACTTACGATGGTAATCGTCTAATAGACTTAATCGAAACCTACGAGATCAGTGTCATGCAAGCAACGCCTGCAACCTGGCGGTTACTATTGGATGCTGAATGGCAAGGGTCACAAAATTTAAAGATCTTATGTGGTGGTGAAGCTCTTTCACATGAATTAGCTGGTCGTTTAGCACCAATTTGCAAATCCTTATGGAATATGTATGGCCCAACAGAAACCACTATTTGGTCAACCGTTGCTGAAATAGATGATGAAAATACCAGCGTTTCAATCGGCCAGCCAATAGAGAATACCGATGTCTTCATTCTAGATACTAATCGTAATAGTGTTGCCGTAGGTGTTCCAGGGGAACTCTTTATTGGTGGTGAAGGGTTAGCTTTGGGGTATTTAGGTAAGCCTGAGCTGACAAAGCAAAAATTTGTACCGCATCCATTTTCCAAGAACAAAAAAGCGCGCCTCTATAGTACCGGCGACCTCGCTCGTTGGACTGCTACAGGTACGATTGAGTGCCTAGGTCGCATCGATCGACAAGTCAAAATCCGTGGTTACCGAATAGAGCTCGGAGAAATTGAAGCCGCGCTAGAAAGTTTCGACGAAATACAACAAGCCGCTGTCATCCGTCAAGAAGACGGTCCCGGAAATGAGCACCTTGTTGCACATATTGTAGCCGTTACAAAAACTACTAACCTGGACACAACCGTCCGGAAGAAATTAGCTAAATACCTCCCCGATTATATGGTCCCATCTATTATCCAGATAATCGACGAATTACCCTTAACTCCCAATCGAAAAGTAGATTACAGAGCTCTTCCAATAGTCGAATTCGAAGCAAATAAAGTTGATGAAACAGCGGCAAATACGAGAATTCAAAGAGATTTGGTGGACATTTGGCAGAATATTCTCAAAGTTGAATCAGTGGGTATCAATGCCAACTTTTTTGAATTAGGCGGCCATTCTTTGCTAGCTGTCCGTATGGGCAAAAAAATTCAGCAAGTGTATTCTTTGAATCTAGCTGTATCTACGATTTTTTCCAATCCGACCGTAAAAATGCTCGCCGAGGTCATAGCCAAAGCAGAAAGCGATGCACCAAAGCCCCTTCAAAAAAGCAACTATTCGGGCTCTGCAGATAGAACGAAGACACTAATCCAAATTCCAACAACAGAATCACAAAAAGAAATCTGGATGGCGACGAAGATCGATCCGGAAAGCTCGACTGCCTATAATCAGTCAGTAAGTCTAAAGCTAAACGGCGGTCTAAACCTCAAGGCACTGATCAAGGCAGTAAAAAGTACTTTCGATCGTCATGATGCGCTTAGAAGTCGTTTCACTGCCGATGGTCTTGAAATGATCATCGTACAAGATCAGGTTTTTCACATCCCTATTGTTGACCTATCTGGGCAGTCCGTCGAGGAGAGACGCGCCAATCTTTCCGATATCTTTAGGTCAGAAGTCGATACACCCTTTGATCATAAATTTGGTCCGTATTTGCGAGCCCAAGTAATCTGCTTAGCTGAAAATGAGCATTTACTAGTTTTAACAGCCCATCATATCGTATGCGATGGGTGGTCAATTGACGTAATTATGCGGGACATTGGAACCTTTTACAGCGCGATTGATAGAGGTGTTCAGGCGGTCCTCCCTCGTACTGAAAGTATCGTTGATTATGCTTTTGCGGAACAGGAATGGGAAGCAACGGCAGAATATCAAGCAGCGGAAAAATTCTGGCTGGGCCAATTTAAAGATAAAATCCCAACGCTGAATTTTCCGACCGACAGGCTTTATCCAGCATTGAAAACATCCAATGGCGCTCGTATTGATAGCCCCATTGATAGTGATTTAGTAAAAAGCTTGCAGGCTACTGCGGCGAAATTTAACTGCACATTCGTAAATATTCTGTTTGCCGTATTTAACCTCTATGTTTTCAGGCAAACTCAACAAAAAGATCTTGTCATTGGCATGCCATCTGCCGGTCAACCTGGCCGTGACATGGAAGGGGTTGTTGGCCATTGCGTAAATCTATTGCCAATAAGAAGTTATATTGACGATACCATGGCCTTTAGTGCTTATATGAAGGCGTTACAAACCGACATGCTACAAGCCTTCGATCACCAATTATACACCTATGGAACTCTCATTAAAAATCTTAAAGTTACCCGTGATCCATCACGTGTAATGCTTTCTCCGATTGTATTCAGTCTCGATTACGATGTTGATTTAAGTTCACTAGAGGAAAGGGGCTTAGAGGCCGAACTGCAACTTAATTCCAGGTCCCATGAACATTTTGAGATATTTTTACACATTTTGGAAGCTCGTGAAGGTGTTTCCATGGAATGGAGTTACAATACCGATTTATTTGATGCTGAGACAATTCGCCGACACATGACGCAATTCGTCGACCTTTTGTCAAAAATCGCGGAGAACCCAGAAATTATCGTCGCGGAAATTGAAGATACTTTTGACGAGAACAACACTAAAAACGATCCTATTGCTGAAAATTATACTTCGATTGAAAGCAAAGGCCAGCCAGATCACTTGATATCCAGCGCGCCGATCGAAAAGGAATTAGAGGTTATTTGGCGAGATATTCTTACGCTGGAAAATATAAAGAAAAATGACGACTTTTTCGAACTCGGAGGCCATTCTCTTTTAGCTCTTCGCCTTTTCGCGCAAATATATAAAAAATATGAAATCGACTTACCGATTTCGACACTTTTTCTAAATCCAACTATCGAAAAGCTAGCTGTAAAAATTTTTCAGTCGTTACCAGAAGAGGCAATAGCCACAGCGGTTGACCAGACTCAAGAACTATTGCCAGCACGTCGCCAAGATAATGACGAATGGTGCACAACGACGGTAATCCGTGAGGGCGGAAGTAAACCACCATTATTTATCGTTGGTGGGTTAGGTGGAAACGTTAACAATCTCAGAGAATTAGCTCTGCATCTCAGTGATGAATACCCGGTGATTGGGATTCAGACGCGTGGCATCCTTGGTCATACACCCCACGAAACAATCGGGGACATGGCCGCGGAACATATCCGAGATATTCGACTTCATCAAAAAACAGGTCCTTACCATATTGCCGGTTACAGCGGCGGCGGACTGACAGCATTTGAAATCGTCCGGCAGTTGGAACAGCTCAACGAAGAAGTTGCCTTCTTGGGGATCATTGATACGTTCAGTCCTGGATTCTCCCCAAGCTTTGAATATGGTATGTCGGAAAATGTAAAGTATGAAGTCAAAAGGCTTCGCAATGAAGGCTTTGCAGGCCTGTTAGCACGCGCTAAAGGAAAGATTCGTAACAGTAGGCTGGCCAAGCAATACGTAAAGGTTTCTTCGAGGGTTCTCTCCCATCACCATCGAATTAGACTCATGGAATTGAAATGGTTAGACGCGGCGGAAAAGTATAAGGGAGGCACAATATCCTCAAACATTGTCCTGTTTCAAAGTGCTCCGATTACATTAGCAGATGAAAAAATAGCAGAAATTGATGACAGCTTTGGGTGGAATGATTTTACGGACAAAGAGGTCCAAAAGGTCCGGCTTAACGGCAATCATTTTACGATACTTGAAAAAGAAAATGCCGTGCTTCTCGCGTCCGTTATTGATCAAAAAATTTCGGGCTAGAAGGAAATTTTTTGTAAAAAATTATGCATAGTCAGGCGGCCTTTGCTTCGTTTCTCACTCTCCTGAAAATCGGCTTTGGCCCAAATATGGCGAACATAAGCACGATAAACGCAAACTTTCCGAAAATAAAAATCGCATATGTATTGAAATCGGATAGATGCGGAAGAATAGGAACAACCATAGAAATCGCATTTGTTACTATTTGCATCAAAACAACAATAAGCCCGCTTTTTGTGAAATGATATACCCAGGCGCAGGTTGCAGCTATTCCTAAGTAATGAAACCATAGTATGGACAGCGGCAGATCCGGAATGACCGCGCGACCATAGAGAATAACCGGAACCCACCATAGAAACCAAAATACCGCCAGAATTTGACTTGAAACAAATACCGAAAAGCGTTTTTGAAGCACCGTTAGGACGAGACTAACCCAGACAACTTCTTCCACGACAGAGTTCAAAACAATCCCGTAAATCCACCTGGGACGTTCAAATAGGGTCAAATCCAGTGGGATTGACTTAAGCGCCTCACCATCCATCATATTCATGAAAACCAAAATGCCGAAGGCGATAATAATCAGGTAAAAAATTGCAAAAAAGTACCATCCAATGGCCACGCGCCAAACAAGCATCGATCGGAACAAGTCGACCACACCGCTAAAACCGGCGCAAACAAATGTAAAACTCAAAGCCAGTATGAGCAGGATATAAAACCTGCCCATGGCATAGTATTTATCCAGATTGAAGAACCCATTTGATACGCAATAAACGAATATTGCTTGAATCATCACTACAGAGGCCAAAAAAAACCAAATTCCATATTTTGACTTTAGTAACGACGCGAAATTTTCAAATATCCTCATGTTTACAAGATACCCCGACCACAATTCTACTGCCTACAAACCCTTATAAAAAGATCTGCTTTTTATGCGATTTATCGATTTATTCTATCACAGATTATCGTACTATGCTTTTATTAACGGATTTCATATATCATATGCATACACTGAAAAATAGTAGGATCTGGGTATGTCAACATCTTGTGGTCACAGTGATCTGGTTTCCAGCATCACTTTATCAGACGCGGAACGCGATAGCGGATTATTTCCAGCAGAAAAACTTTCTGCTGCTATTCAGCTTTTTGAAAAACAAGGATTTTTAAGACTAGTTAATGTATTTACCCCGGAATATATGCAACATATCAACAAATATTACGGTCAACGCTATAAATCATTTCTAAACGGGACGAGCCAGCACGACCTTCGACCACTCTTTACTGTTGATGTGGAAGGACCATTCAACGACGAAGTATTTTATGCAAACCCTCACGTATATTCATTCGTTAGCAGTTTCTTAGGTGACAAATGTATTTTAGGAGCCCTGAGCTCAGTTGCCTCCTATCCTGGCGCACCAGACCAGCACTTGCATCGGGATACCCAAGCAATTTTTGGCATTGGGCCGGACGATTACACAATTGACAAAGAAGTTCCGGTTTATGCAATGACTGTGCTTATCCCACTTGTGGATTGCACACTTGAGACAGGATGCACCAAGGTTTGGCCAAGAAGCCATTTTACATCCAATGATAGTGAAGCGCTTAAAATAGACAGCTTGGACCCTGAGGTCTTCGTCGGCTCAGTCCTTATTACCAATTCAAAACTTTTACACCGCGGCGGCGCCAACTTATCCGACCGACTTCGCCCACTGGTTTACATGACTTATCATCGTAGCTGGTTCAGAGATTTTTACGGATACGAAAGCCGCCCACCCGTTAATGTTACAAATTTTGAATATCGCAAAATTCCGGATAATCACAAGCACATGTTCAGCTGGACAAGAAATACTTACAAATACATTCGCTATAAGGCGATGGCAAAGCGGCTATTACCGTGGTTTATAAAAAAGAAAGTCGGGAAAATTGTTCGGGGTTAATTTGCTAATTTTTGAAATAGCCTTTTATGACCTAGGATTAGAAACTACGCTAAAACAATATACGACTAGCAGATTTACTCGTATTAAGTGTCAGAACACATCGGAATTTTTGGAAAATGGATGAAATAAAAAAAATTGACGCAATTTCTTCAGAGGCATTTTATGAAGAATATATAGTACCAAGAAAGCCCGCTGTAATTCGAAATGTAGCGCCTTGGCCGGCATTATCAACGTGGTCTTTAGAAATGTTTCGTCAGCGTTTCGCCGATCGTACAATACCTCTACTCGGTGAACAAACGAATCTGGGTAAATTTATAGATGAAGTAGAAGTTTCCACTGAAGAAAACCCGGTCCCATATATGAAAGAGTTGCCACTCGCAGCATATTTTCCAGAACTTATGAAGGATTTGGAACCGACGCCGACAGCAATGACACCTAATTGGCTAAAGAATAGTCTGATTCCAAAAAATATGGGAACCCGCAATGGTTTTTGTGAACTTTTTATAGGCGGCCCAGGTAGCGGCTTTTTCAAGCTGCATTACGATGCCCACTATGTAAATACTTTTATTACGCAAATTCAAGGCGCGAAGGATTTTACCATTGCAGCTCCCGATGACACACCGAATGTATACCCAATGGAAAATCGCCCAAGTATGTCTCAGATTGATGATCTTTCCAACGTAGATTTGGAAAAATTTCCTCTATACGCGAGCACAAACCCTGCACATATTCGGGTCGAGCCAGGTGAAACTATTTTTGTACCATGGGGGTACTGGCATGCATCGCGTATCGTCGAACCATCCATCGCAATTGCCATTAGCACTGCAAATTCAGAAAATTGGAAATTGTTCGCTGAAGATCGATCATTTTCAGAAAATTCCATCAAAAAATTTATAAAAAGATCGGTCTTCAGAGTGGCAGGTATTTCTGAAAAGCTTTCTGCTCGATTTTCATGAAAAGTTCGAGAATATTAGATGGATGGCAGGAGGAGAGTCCACTTTAAACATATAAGAATAGGGAAAAACTTTCAGTTATCATTATATCCATATTTCCACCAATTCTTGCAGTCTGACTAGTTCGATCTGGACTAGTGCGAGGTCCCTTTCGTATGCAACGTTTTATATCGCCCTCATGCAATCTACATTGTCCCTATTGGTATTATATTGCGACGTTTATCGAGTCTCCGGTCAGAACACTATATTCAACATCACCATTGATACGATCAGAAAAAGGATCGTCATTATCCCCCCACTTTTAACGAAATCGATTACTTTGTACCCTGCTGGCCCCATGATCAAAGCGTTGACTTGATGTGTTGGTATAATGAAGGAATTTGAAGTCGATATCGCGACCGTCATGGCAAACAATGCCGGGTTTGCGCCGGCGGCTACGGCGATAGATATGGCAAGCGGGACGAGAAGTACAGTGGCACCAACGTTCGACATCACCAGCGAAAACACAGTTGCAAGTATGGCTACTCCGGCTTGAAGCGACCAAATTGGCCAGCCATGCAAAACGGCAAGTATCTGCTGGGCGATCCATTCTGCAGTGCCCGTATTCTGAACTGCCTGACCAAGCGGGATCAGGCAGGCCAACAAAAAGACGGTGTTCCAACCAACTGCACGATAGGCTTCATCGATGCTGAGAACGCGACTTAGCAACATTCCCACGGCCCCCGTTAGCAGGCACAACGACAACCGGAAATCTGTAAAGAGAATGAGCGATAGCGAGACAATGAAAAAGAATACCGCATAGCCGACCTTATGTGGTCTAAGTTCTTCCTGTGGAAAATCAGCCGTCACAACGATAAAATCTTTGTCGCGCTTGATGCGTGTCAGGTTGTCCCAACGGGAGTGTGCTACCAGCATATCACCCACTTTGAAGGGGATTAGTCCGATCTGGGTTGGTTCATGAACTTCGGTTTTCACATGGCTAAGCGTCTCTTCCCCACGATGAATGGCCATAAGGCTCAGGCCATAAGTCTTTCTCAGTAACAGGTCACGTGGACTTTTACCGATCAGTTTGGAGTCTGGCGGTATCACGAGCTCGGCCACACCGGCATTTGTTGGTGCGAATTCTTCGACAAACACATCCAATTCCGGGCGCACGATCAATTCGTATGCCTCGGCAAATTTCTCGACGGCTGCTATACTGCCAATGATCGCCAATCTGCAGGGAGCGGCAATCTCAGCAGTCAGGATTTGGATCATAGACGCTTTGCCACGATAGAAGGTCGAAATGATGTAAAGATTATTTTCGTTGTTGATGTCCGCGAGGATCTTGCCAACCAGTGGACTGTCTGCAGGGACATCCACTTCAAAAACATCCGCGTGCAAGCCATAAACTCTCTCAAGATATTCGGAAGTGCCGTGACCGGAACCGGCGTCAACCGGAGTGGATGAACCCGGTAAAATCCAGCGACCGAGAACCAAAAAATACAGTATTCCCGTCACAATCAGGGCTGCACCGATCGGTGTGACAGAGAACAGGCCAAAGGGCTCTATTTTCAGATCATCGGATAACCCTTTATTCGCAGTCAGGACAAGATCATTCAGCAGGATTAGAGGCGACGAGCCGACCATCGTCATCGTTCCGCCAAGGATAGCGCAAAAACCCATGGGCATTAGCAGACGACTTAATGGGATGCCCGACCGTACCGAAATCCGACTGACGACAGGAAGAAACAAGGCCGCAGCCCCCACATTCTGAAGAAAACTTGAGATGACACCGACGGTTCCAGACACAATGGGGAGTACGCGAGCCTCTGTTGTTCCGCCATGCTTGAGAATAGCCGCAGCCACTTTGTTCATAATCCCGGTTCGGTCCAATCCTGCGCCGACAATCATCACTGCGATGATTGAGATCACAGCGTTCGACGCAAAACCATCAAACAGATGATTAACGTCCGCGAGTTTGTCGAGACCAGGTACGTAGCTTATGATACCGACGAGAACCAGAACCAGCAACGCTGCCAGATCAATCCGGATTACCTCCGAGACAAACAGGAAAACCGTGAAAACCAAGAGGGCAAGTACAACTGCCATTTCGGTACTAAAAGCGATTGATTCCATACTTCGTCTTCCTTGCTTTGACAGTTGCTTTTGACGCAGAGAAAGAAACTACACAGTCCGGTTGGTAGGTCTGTCTGACAGTTTGCATTAATTATAGGGTCGCTGTCAGGTATTTTCTTCGATGCTGTCCGCGCTATACAGAGAAGCAAGGCGTTAATGCTGCACAGGATGCGCAGGTTGTCACAAGCGATAATCCCTTATTTTATGGGATATTTCGGACCGTATCAGATGAAATCAAATGAAGAGGTGGAATCATTCATTATTTCAACTTAAATCATTGTTATTAATGTTTTTTGTCTATAGCAATAATGATTTGTACCCCCACTTATACCCCGCATCGTAAATAAATTGCCCATATTGTTGATGCCGCTAGCCCACCAAGACGGTAGACGACAAGAGCATTCAAATTTGTTTCAAAATTATTTGAAATTCCTCAATCTTGCTATGACGGACTTGTACAAAGAGGCCCAGCAAAATCGTATATTTTGCTTCACTCTCAGCAACGGTCATTATGCGTCCAGAAGAGATGCAGCTCTCTGTTCCGAGACCCAACGTTAATAGTCCCATAGAACGGGTTAAGATGCATGTTGGCCCTTCTCAAGCAAAAAAGGAGAGAACCATGCGATTATTTACAAAAAGGACCACACGGCAAGTGCCATGGAACAAGGGTAAGCTGACTGGACAAAAACCACCTCTATTGATTAAACACGTTTGGGCCATCCGAACAACATTGCAACTTGATAGGCGCATTCGCGATTTGGCCCTCTTCAATCTTGCTATTGATAGCAAACTGCGCGGATGCGATGTGGTGAGCCTGAAGGTCGAGGATGTTGCTCCACATGGATATGCAATTGACCGTGCAACGATACGTCAAAAGAAAACAGGGCGGCCTGTCAAATTTGAAATCTCTGCGCAGACACGTCAGGCAATCGACGATTACCGTACAACAAAGGTGAAGGTGCCAGGTGATTTTCTATTTACCGGTCATTGCGGCAAGGATCGGTGTTTAACTACAAGGCAGTATGCTCGCCTGGTTTCGTGTTGGATCGCACTTATCGGACTGGACCCTTCGTTGTTTGGAACACATTCGATTAGACGCACCAAGGCAACGCTTATTTATCGCAAAACCGGAAACCTTCGGGCAGTACAATTGCTACTGGGACACTCCAAAGTCGAAAGCACTGTCAGATACCTTGGTATTGAAGTTGATGAAGCTCTTGCAATCGCTGAGCAAGTTGACGTCTGATATACAGGGGTAGAACAGACATGTTCTGCCCCACTCAGCAAGAACAACTATGTGCCAATACTGTTGATAAAGTCCTTTTTCCGAAAGGTCAGATAAATTTCAGGGCCGTCAGCGGAAACTCCAATATTTGGCTGAGGGAACAGTCGAAATTGCCAGTTCTCTTTCCACGACCTTCCTGGGAACGTTAGTCAGCAATGTGTATGCGATCTTGGAATTCGATCACCATTTACGATAAATCCAGTGCTGCCGTTTTTCGACTTTATCAACAACATTTGCCATAAGCAACCATCCCGCTTTTCTGACTTTTGCACCTAGACACGCCGGACAATCTTCGTGATACTCTACACTAAAGTCCGTTTGGGATTAACCTCAGAAATCAGTTTGTTCTCGTTTCGCTTGTTTGAAGAAAGATACTATGATGAAACTGACTTTGGCTTTAGCTGTCGCCGGCATGCTCTTCTTCACAGCAACAGCCACGACGGCGTTTGCTGCGTCGCAGTCCACGTGGATCAGCATTCACTATGAACCTCCGAAGAACCCGGCATATCAGCGGATATACCAGCAACTGAAGGAACGACGTAGCCTTGAGAGGCTGCAGAAATTCCTCAGCCCATTCCGGCTTCCCAGGACTTTGAAAATCTTGGTGGCGGGGTGTGACGGTGAGGCCGATGCCTTCTATGGGGACGACGAAATAACGATTTGTTACGAATACATCTACGAACTGCGGAAGAACATGCCGAATAAGACGACGGCAAGTGGCGTTGCTCCGGTCGACACTATTATCGGGCCATTGGTCGACACCACCTTGCACGAATTCGCTCATGCCTTGTTTGACATGCTCGATGTGCCGCTGCTTGGGCCCGAAGAAGGTGCCGCAGACTATGTCGCGGCCTATATCTATCTTCAATTCGGCGACGCTGAGGCACGGCGTCTGATTTCGGGAACTGTATTCGCTTATATGAATGAAGCGAGGAGTAAATCGTCGCAGCGGTCACTGCAGGAATACGCTGACGAGCATGGTACTCCCGAACAGCGTGCGTTCAATGTTCTTTGTATGGCGTATGGTGCCGACCCCAAGCTGTACCAAGATATCGTCACCAAAGGGCATTTGCCCGAGGAACGAGCCGAATTCTGCGACGAAGAATACGAACAAGTTCAGTACGCATTTGCAAAACTGATCGGCCCACATATCGACCGTGCTGTGGCGGAAAAACTCCTGGATGGCTCCTGGCTGCCCGACTGACCAAGCAAAGGCCGCGCCATCGCGGGTCATTTCGGTCTAAAAAGCAGGGCTCCGCATATCTGCATGAAGTCCGCTTAGGGTCAAAATGAGAAGTTTTGACAGCCAATGATTTGAGTCCGCTTTACCCCTCATAACGGACATTAAAAAACGAATTTTCAGTTTTCTCAGAAATAACTTCTGCTTTCCGTACAGTTACGGACATAAACTCGTCGACCTTAAAAGGTCTGAAAAGTGCCAAAAGCGGAAGTGGCATGTCTTGTTTACTCTGACTCGCATTGAGCATGATATTGCCCTAATGTTTCATCGAGATAAGAACAGTTTCAAAAAATTAGTGGTTCTGACTAAAAGCAAACATTCAACTGACATTTAAGAGTTACTACAGGGAGGAAGCTTTTGGATCGACATCATACAACAATATTAGTAGCGGACTTAGTCGGTTATTCACGCCATATGGGCGAGAATGAAGCTTTCACTTTCAAAGAAATAAGTGCTCTTCTGAAAGAGATTATTGAGCCAAAAATCGCGCAGCATGACGGCCGTATTATCAAACTAATGGGAGACGGTATTCTCGCCGTGTTTGATGACGGTGTAAAAGCCGTATCCTTCGCGCGTGAAACTCAAGAAAATGTTCTGCAACGAAATCAGACACGCCAAGATAATCATAACTTCAGTTATCGCATTGGCATAAATTCCGGTGACGTTATTCATGATAACAGGGATATTTATGGTGACGGCGTCAATGTTGCGGCACGGCTTGAGGGCATAGCGCCAGAGGGCGGATTATGCGTCTCGGATATTGTTTATGAAGAAGTCCGAAATCAACTTCCTATACCGTTCAAAGATTGTGGAAACCTTGAACTGAAAAACATTGCTCATCCAGTTCATGTATGGGGATGGCATCCGGATGAAGCGAGGGCCATGCCAGATATCGTCGACGGCACGGCCGCAGATATGGTTCTGCCTGAGAAACCCTCAGTTGCAATATTGCCGTTGGTAAATTTGTCTGGAAATGCCAATGAGGAGTATCTGGCGGACCAGTTCACTGAAAATATCATTTTCACCCTGTCCACATCGCCACATCTGACCGTGATCTCTCGTAACTCAAGCTTCACCTTTAAAGGTCAAAACACTCTAGCTCAAGACGTCGGGAAAAAGCTTGGCGTTCAACATCTGGTGGAAGGAAGCTTTCAATCAGAGGGAACGCAGATGCGGATATCAGTAAACCTTATCGACACAAAAACCGGCCACCATCTCTGGTCTGAACGATTTGATCGGGAAAGGACAGATCTGTTCCAGGTGCAGGATGAAGTGTCCCACCGAATTGCTGTTGAACTAAATGCCAAATTATCCCTTGGTGATCTGGTGCGTCACAGGAGCTGGGACTCTAAAAGCTTTCAGTTGTTTGCAGATGGCCGAATTGGTTTTAATCTATTTACACCAGAAGGTTTTCAGACAGCGTCCAAATGCTGGAAGATACTGTATGAACAGGCCCCAGAGCATCCGGAAAGCCTCTGCCTGATGGGATGGCTGGACCTGCATGAAGTCATTATCGGTCAATCATCAGATCCACTTGAAAGTTTTGAAAAAGCTCGCAATTTTGCTAATCAGGCTATGAATGCAGATCCCGGTCATGGCAACATTTATAGATTACTGGGTACCACTGAGACATGGGCTGGTAACTACAGTGTCGCTGAGAAACATATTGATCGAGCAATCGAATTGGAACCATCGAACGGAGAAGCCGTTTCCATATCAGGCTTAATACGTTTGTTTTCTGGAAAAACAGAAGAGGCCGTCGCGCTGCTATTACAGGCCATGAAGCTCGAACCCTACTATCCTTTATGGGTTTCCAATGCTATGGGCTACGCAAAAATATTACTAGGTCAGTTGGACGAAGCGCGCGCTATTTATAGGAAGATGCGTAAATCTGATGCTGAGTCATTTGTTCAGCAGGCGTTGGTAATGTTGGCCTATATCGAAAATAGTGAAGGCTATACGATACAAAGTGAAGAGCACATGAAAGAACTGGTTTCGAAATATCCGAATGCGACACGAGAGACACTGTATAACTTCAATTTAAAAATGTTCGCAGATCAAAGCTGGCCAAATAAGGTTATGGAGATACTGAAATCCAATGGCGTGCCGGAAAACTAACAAGAATAATAGATTAACAGGGATTAGACCTAACATATGTCATCATCGTGATATTTCAGTTCGATAGTTTAGAACATAGAGATGCGGCATTGCTGTTATTTGAACGGCAGAGCAAAAGATGTCTGCTCAGGGTCATAAGCAGAGATAGAGCGCGAATTTCATCGGCGACGGCTTTACGTCAAAAAGCGGACATTCGGTTCTACTAAAATCTATCAATGTTCAGATTGGTCAAACGCGGCAGCCAACTCACCTGGACCGAGAGCGGCATGACCAAAGGTACGGTTATTCCCCGTTAATAGGGTGCGGTTATAATTAGTAGGGCCATAGTAGGAAATCTGTGTCTAACGTCGGCAATCCTGATCTGGCCCTGTCCAAAACAGCAGCCAGATATAGATCAGCACTTGTAAGGCTTTAGCATGCGCGAGCATGCCATATCCAACGCAATCCAAAGTCTGGAGGTTAAAAATTTGTAATGCGTAGATCGGGTGTTCAAGTCACCCCAGCGGCACCACTTAAACCAACGGCTTATGGGAACTATTGGAATTTATCGATCGGTATTGGTGCCGTAACCGTATTCCAATGAGATTTTTGAGGGAAGGTGACCTTGACGGGAAAAATTGCAGCCGTGCTGGTTGGACCCGTCGCGCTTTCGTGCCACCCGGAGTGTTCGATTATGCCACCTACCACTCAAACGCGATCGGGTTTTCCCATTCCAGCGCTCAATGACGGAGCTCATTGACTACGCAATCTTCGATAGTTGCTCCCAGATCGTTTGCGCAACGATGCCCACGTCTTTGTCTCGTTTGCGCATTTGAAACAGGTGCGATTGGCGCTTTTCATAGCCTTCAACATTAAGAGCCACCAACGCACCATCGGCCAATTCATCCTCGATCATATGTGTGGGAATGCCGCCCCACCCTAGCTTCGCCAACAAGATTTCCTTCTTTGCGGCAAAATCCGAAACGGTCCAGCGAAGACCGCCTGGCAGCAGATCCCTGCTTTGCGCAAACTCACCGCTACTGCTGTCGGCGACGACCACTTGTGTATAGCTTTGCATCTCGCTGATCGTTTTCATGTGCGAACGTTTTGCGGGCTCAAAATTTGGATGGGCTACGGGCACAATTGTGACTTGCGCAAACGACAACGCCTCGACCTGATCAACGGGAACGCCATCCATCGTTGCGATGATAATATCGGCGTCATTTCGCAGCAGTCGTTCAATCGGTCCCCCCATACTTTCGCGCGACAAACGAATATGTGTGGCCGGGTACTCATCCCTGATGGTGCCGATGATTTCGAGAACCGGTTTAAATGGAAACGTAGCAGTCACCGCCAAAAATACCTCTGGCTCCTGCTTGGCGTTCAGGTTTTTCGCAACGATATTCAGCTCTTTCATCTGCTGCATTACACGTGTAGCTTGCCGGTAAAACACCTCTCCCGCTGGGGTTAAGGTTGGTCTGTATTCTTCACGCGACAGCAGATTGATACCTATCTGATTTTCTAGTTTTTTGAGCATGTGGCTAATGGCAGATTGAGATTTATTCAGCCGCCCGGCCGCGCCTCGAAAGGTCCCTTCTGTTACGATAGCGTGCAGTACGACCAATTGCTCATATGTTATCACGCGGCACGACCTTTCGATTAAGATGATTAGTTTAATAGATCATCATGCTGAAATATCAATATTATCAGTGATGCATTATTGTCAGTACCGTTCCCCAAGTCACATGGCAAAACCTCAGAAAGGGAACCTCTCATGAAACTTTACTACAAACCTGGCGCGTGCTCAATGGCATCGCACATCATCTTGAACGAACTCGGCGCGTCCTTCGAACTCGACAAGACAGACACCGAAGCGGGCAAGACCGAAACAGGTCAGGACTTCCGCAGAATCAGCCCGAACGGCTATGTTCCTGCTCTGATCACCGACGGCGGTGAAATCATCACAGAGAATCCCGCCGTTCTGCAATATCTGGCGGATCAATCACCTGATGCCGGGCTTGCACCGCCAAACGGGACGCTCGCGCGCATTCAGCTTCAGGAAGCCCTCAATTTCGTATCGTCCGAGCTGCATAAATCCTTCAGTCCGTTCTTCTCGGGTAGGGAACTTGTTGGCGAAGCAAGACAGAGGGCCGAGGCTGGTGTCGGACGCCGTGCAGCCCATATTGAGCGAAGCCTTGCAGACGGCCGCGCCTTTCTTCTCGGTGACACTTTCACCGTCGCTGACGCCTACGCTTTTGTGGTACTCAATTGGGCGGGTTTTGTCGGGGTGAGTCTTGACGCGCATCCCAAAACCCAAAGCTATGTTGCGCGCATCGCGGCACGTCCAGCCACGATCAAGGCGATGGTCGCTGAGGGTCTCGTGGAGCAGGCAGCATGACTGAATTTGCCACAGTGACCAGCGTGTTGGAGACCTATTTAGACGGTCTCTACCACGCCGACATTGAATTGCTAGGAAGCGTGTTCCATCCAAAAGCGATCTATGCAACCGCGGACGAAACTCCGCTTCTCCATCGTACGATGGACGAGTATTTTCCGGTGGTAGCAAAGCGCGTATCCCCATCATCACGCGATGAACCACGTTGTGACGTGATCGAAGGGATCCAATTCGCGGGCAATAACACTGCCTTTGCCCGTCTGCGGTGTTCTATCGGTACAAAGGATTTCATCGACTTCCTGACGATTGTGCGAACCAATGGCGAATGGAAGATCATGGCTAAGGTTTTTCATATGAAAGAACGTGATAGCTGAAAGGAATTGAAATGCCCTATGTAAACATCAAGGTGACCCGCGAGAGCGTCACAACCGATCAAAAGGCCGAGTTGATCAGCGGCGTTACCGACTTGCTGGTCCGGGTTCTCGACAAGTCACCGGCGACGACTTTCGTCGTCATTGACGAAGTAGCGCTTGTGGATTGGGGCGTTGGTGGCCTTCCCGTTGAACAGTACAGACGCAAAGTGGCGAGTTGACCGAAATGTCTATTCGCACGCCTCTTTGCGATCTGTTCGACATTGAACATCCCGTTCTTTTGGCGCCCATGGCTGGTGTTAGCGGCGGCGCACTTGCCGCCGCTGTAAGCCGGGCTGGCGGTTTGGGTTTGATCGGTGGTGGGTACGGTGACGCCGATTGGCTCGCCCGCGAATTCGATACTGCGGGCGATGCACGGGTCGGCATTGGCTTCATCACATGGTCATTGGCGCAACAGCCGCACCTGCTCGATCTTGTCCTCAGCCGTGGCCCCGCCGCGCTGATGCTGTCGTTTGGTGATTTCCGACCACTTCTTCCCGATATCAGAACCACACAGACGGAACTTATCGTTCAGGTGCAGACACTTGACCAGGCGCGCGAAGCTGTGGATGCCGGCGTCGATGCCATTGTCGCACAAGGCACCGAGGCGGGCGGGCACGGCGGAACCAGAGCCACATTTCCTTTCGTTCCTGCGGTTGTCGACATCGCAAAGGACATACCGGTCATCGCGGCGGGCGGCATCGCCGATGGCCGTGGCTTAGCTGCGGCCTTGGCCCTTGGGGCTGCAGGTGCGCTGTGCGGAACCGGCTACTTTGCCAGCCACGAATCCCTCGCTAGCGTTAATGCGAAACGAGACGCGCTTCATGGCAATGGTGATGACACTGAACGCAGTTCCGTCTTCGACATGGCCCGCGGTCTCGATTGGCCAGACAGTTGGAACCTCCGCACGATGCGTAATGGCTTCACGCGGCAATGGAGTTCGGACATTGAGGGCCTCATGCAGAATCTTCCCGAAGAGCAAGCGCGTTTTGAAGCCGCGCGGCAGGTAGATGACACAGACATTGCCCCGGTGATTGTCGGTGAAGCTGCTGATCTCGTGCGGGTCATCGAACCCGCGCAAGACACCCTGCACCGAATGACAACGCAGGCCGAAAGTCACTTGCGGCGGATAAGCAAACTAGTTACGCTAAATGGCAAAGGATAACGACGATGCAGAAAATCAAAGGCGGCTGCCTTTGCGGAACTGTCTCATTCGAGGTCTTCAACGCGTTCGACAAACTGTTTCTGTGCAGTTGTGAACAGTGCCGCCAAATCACTGGATCCGCCTTTGCATCGAACCTGTTCGTTGGCAGCGATAGCTTCGCCTGGCTCAGCGGCGCTGAAGGGATCGTATGTTACCAAGTACCGGGGCGGGATATCTCTAAATCGTTCTGCCGTGTCTGCGGGTCCGGTGTGCCTTGGGCCAGTGGCGACGGATCAAGGATGATCGTTCCCGCTGGATCGTTAATTGAACCCGCGATCGTTGCCGAACGCCTAAGAATTTTCATCTCAGAGCAACCGTCTTGGGCTTCGAACCTAGAGCAAGTCCCCACACACGCGAAATTCCCGGAGCCCTCATGATTACCTGTCACGTGACCTATAAGATTGACCCCGCCAAAATCGACAATTTTGAGGTCTATGCAAAAGCATGGATCCCACTGGTAGAGCGGTTTGGCGGTACGCATCATGGATACTTCCTGCCGCACGAAGGGCCGAATGACCTTGCATTTGCGGCCTTTTCATTTCCGTCACTGGCCGCTTATGAAACTTACCGAACAGACAGCGCAACCGATCCAGATTGCATTGCAGCATATGATTTTGCCATCATAACCAAATGCATCCTGAGATACGATAGGCATTTTCTCCGGCCTGTTTTGGACGGTGATATATCGGGTGTTCATCATCAGACGTAGCATGAATTCAAGTTACCCGCGCCGTAGGAAATGCACTGCATCGCAAAATGACTGACGAAGCAAATGCGAAAGTTTTCTGCGTGAGCATTAGCTGCGTCTGCACAAGTCCGATTTGTCCCGCATAGCAGAGCTTTGAGCCAATCAAACGAATGTCTGCTTTGGGTCAGAAGCGGCCCTTTTCAGTGAACCAGATTTTGGTCCGCTCTGCGCTACTAAGCTGACTTTTCCCGGAATAATGTCGGTTTAGCCCCTTAGAGCGGAAGTTTTTAGCAAGTCTAGAATTAGTCTGTTAAGTGCCATAAGCGGTCCAAAAATGCGTCCTGGCATTACGTCCGCTTTACCGCTGATTTAGCATTATTAATATTACTGAAAATTGCAGCGAATGTGCGGGTCAGCCGCGTAAAGTTATATTTAAAAAGAAATATGACAGCGAAATTATTTGGAAAGACTGCCTTTTACCGGTAGAATTTCCCTATCATCTCCAGGTTTTCCATCTCCAAAATATAAGGATTTATCAAATGTCCATTGATGCAAAATTGGCCGAGCTGAATATCACCCTACCCGAAGCGCCTTCTCCCATCGGCAACTATATTGGCGGCGTTGTTACCGGCAATTTATTGTTTATGTCTGGTGTCGGCCCTAGAAAACTCGAAGGCGGCGCCGTGACCGGCAAGGTTGGGGCGGACCTAACCACCGAAGAAGCCTATGATGCCGCCCGTCTTGTCGGCCTCAATATGCTGGCCAATATGAAATTGGTGATCGGTGATCTCGACCGGGTCACGAAAATCGTCAAGGTCCTCGGCATGGTCAATGCGGTGCCGGACTTTAAAGAGCATCCAAAGGTCATCAACGGCTATTCTGACCTGATGGTCGAGGTTTTCGGCGACAAAGCCGGTAAAGCCGCCCGGTCCGCTGTCGGCATGGGTTCCCTGCCCAACCAGATCGCCGTCGAGATCGAAATGATCGTGGAAATTGTGGGCTAGGACCTGGTAGGAGGAAAATCATGTCAATAGACGAACATTGAAAGATACCATTGGTCAAAGCGGCTTTGTGCCAAAAGTAGTCATTGGATGGCGTTACCGCATTAACTCAGGAATTGGCCTAATTTATTATACTGACGGAATTAGAAATGAACCAAGAATTAGAGAAAAAAATACGGCAGCTATTGGATATAGAAGATATTAAGATTCTAAAACGAAAGTATGCTGGATATTGTGATGACAACTATAATCCGGCCGGCATTTCTGAATTGTTCACTGAAGATGCTATTTGGGACGGCGGACCTATTGGTTTTGCCGAAACCCGCCAGGGCATCAAAGAGTATTTCACGACGACGTCTGATAGGATCAGCTTCGCCATGCATTATATGGTCAATCCCATCATAGAGGTTGAAGGCGATGAGGCAAAAGGCCAATGGTATTTGTGGCAACCGATGACGATTAGAGAGGGCAATCAAGCAATGTTTTTAGTTGCTACATACGATGATATCTATGTTCGTCAGAACGAAAACTGGTTGTTTAAACACGTCAAACTGTCTGTCAAATCCCGCAAGCCGTACCAAGGCGAATTCGGATGATTATTTTCCACATTATGGATTAATTGCAGGAGGAATTACTTGTGGTCAAGCAAGATTTCTTCGAACTTTTTCATAATTTCAGACGCGAAACTAGACGTGATTTTGAAGCTGTAAAATGTCTAATGTCAGAGGATTTCGTCTGGATTAATATTCTACCAGAGCACGTTCCGTTTGGCGGCATATATCGCGGCGCTGAGGGATTAAAACGGTATCACGAAGAGTTATCAGTATCATGGGTTCTTGGTGAATTTGAATTTGAAGAATACATTACCTCCGGGACTACACTTGTACTCGTCGGTACGGAAGTGAATGCGAAGGCAATATCAACAGGAAAAATCTGTAACATGCCCTTCCCATCAGACAGCTTATAAGATTTCTCTTTGGCGGCTGCTTTCTTGCATTTGATATCAGTTAGGGGCATTTTGGGGGTACATTTTAATTCCAATTTCCATCATACCCCCTAGTGTACCCCCAAACTGGTTGGATACAAGCGAATAGTATCAGACTATATTGGACGCACCATATCCATAAATATTTGTTTTTATACGGTATTTTGGGCCGTATCGGATGAAATAAAATGAAGAGATGGCTGGAGTGGCAAGATTCGAACCCCATAAACCTATTTATATAACTAAATCAATGACTTAAATTTTTACTGCGAACCCGTAAAATCCCTTTTTGTACCGCAGAGATGTACTAGGGCAAGGCAAAAAGAAACAATATTTAGCGTACTTCAGCTTATGAGGACCGCAAAAATCTTTTCTTATGTAATTCCGTTAATTAGGCCCATAGGCGCTGACGTAAGACACTGCATTTCTGCTAACTCCACACCCTCCAATCAAGGCAAGATGATTAACAATAAGCTCTCCTGTTTGCATTCAACACCTGATCGGTTATGTTTAAGCGAGCTTTATTTTCATTCGTACTTGCGTCTATACCACTAAATGTGAGCTGGACTCCTTAATGATCTGGAGAAAAACCATGCGATAGGTGGACGTGAATATAATAAAGCCCAAACGATACCTGTATCAAAAACCGTGAAATCCATAACTTTCAAGGCTAAGCAAAAAGGGGAATTAGGATGAGACTACGAAAGACCATGAAATACCACGGCCTTTTTTGGCAAACAATGCTCATTGCCTTGGTTATGGCAGTGATCGGCAATGTGCCGGCATTTGCGGAAACCAAGAAACCGAACATCCTCATCATCTGGGGAGATGACATCGGCGAATTTAATATCAGCGCCTACAATCTGGGTCAGATGGGCTACAGGACGCCGAATATCGACAGTATAGCCCAAGAGGGTGCTCTGTTCACTGACTGGTATGGCCAGCAGAGCTGCACAGCCGGTCGCGCCGCATTCATCACCGGACAGTCACCTATCCGAACCGGCCTAACCAAGGTCGGCCTGCCCGGTACACCGGAAGGTCTCACAAAGGACGATCCGACCCTGGCGGAATTGCTGAAACCTCACGGCTACATGACTGGGCAGTTTGGAAAAAATCACCTCGGCGATCTGGACCATATGCTGCCGACCAACCACGGGTTCGACGAGTTCTTTGGCAATCTCTACCACTTGAATGCGGAGGAGGAGCCGGAGAACGAGCATTATCCAAAGGACCCGGAGTTCAAAAAGAAGTTCGGACCGCGCGGCGTCATCCACAGCTTTGCTGATGGCAGGATTGAAGACACAGGTCCTCTCACCAAGAAGCGCATGGAAACCATAGACGAAGAGGTAAACGCGAAGGCCCTCGATTTTATGGAGCGGGCAGCGAAAGCCGACAAGCCATTCTTCCTCTGGTGGAACTCCACACGGATGCACGTCTTCACACACCTGAAAGAAGAGTCCGAGGGTAAGACGGGATTGGGCATCTACGCAGATGGCATGGTCGAGCACGATGGCCATGTCGGACTGTTGCTGGCCAAGCTCAAGGAACTGGGCCTTGAGGAGAATACTATTGTTATGTATTCGAGCGACAATGGTGCAGAAGTGTTCGGCTGGCCAGATGG
>Ga0315336_1001142_pt1 | contig 56179 bp, 38 predicted proteins | sample ASW5metaG_FD_204512 | JGI IMG/M metagenome (GOLD analysis project Ga0315336, IMG submission 204512) | Ammonia-oxidizing marine archaeal communities from Monterey Bay, California, United States - ASW #5 | ecosystem: Environmental > Aquatic > Marine > Intertidal zone | place: USA: California...
GTCACCGACAGCGAGTCGGAAGTCGATGAGAATTCTGATGACGATGCGCCGGAGATCGAACAGAACAACCTCAACGACCCCGCTCCGCGATCATTGGACGAGTTTTTCAGCGAATTCGACGACTGGAATCTCGCCTCGCCGCTGCTATTGTTGTAACAGACACGGCGATGTTTCGGCGACGCTATTGTTGAAACGCGACGGCAATTGTGTGGACGGCGGGGCGGTCGCACGTTTAGAAACGCGGGGCGACCGGCCGCTTTAGCTGGAAGCCTTCTTCTTCGATTTCGTCGCCTTCTTCTTCGCTGCTGCCTTCTTCTTTTTCGGGGCTGCCTTTTTCTTCGCGGCTGCTGTCTTTGCTGGGGCCTTTTTCTTGGCAGCCTTTTTCTTCGCCCCTCGTCGACCGACGCCTTTTTTAGCAGCCCGCTCGGCGATCCAGGTCACCGCTTCATCGAGTCGAACGCTTTCGATTTCCCGGTCCTTGGGAATGGTCGCGTTGATCTTTCCGTGCTTGACGTATGGCCCGTAGCGTCCCTCGTAGATGCCGATCGTTTCCCCGTCGTCGGGGTGCGGGCCGAGTTCTTTGATTGGTGTGGGAGCCGAACGGGTCTTTGCCTGCTTGAGCAGTTCGACCGCCGTGTCGAGATCGATGTTGAGGACGTCGTAGGTCTTGTCGCTTCCCTCGGGTGTGTACTGTCCGGTCTTGCCGATCGACTTGTAGGTCTTCTCGTGCTTGACGTAGGGTCCGAAACGTCCGATGCCGGCATTCACGACATGTCCCGTCTCGGGGTGATGCCCGATCCGACGCGGAAGGCCGAGTAGCTCGACGGCCGTTTCCAACGTGACCGTTTCGGGATCGAGGTACTTGGGCACGCCGACGCGCTTCGGCTTGGGGCCATCTTCGCTCACGTCGCCCAGCTGCAAGTACGGTCCGAAGGGTCCAACCTTGACGTAAATTGGCAGTCCTTCCTCGGCGTGCATACCGAGCGACTGTGGACCCTTCTTTTTCTGCTCGATCAACTTGTCGGCAACCTCGTTGGTGAGATCGGCCGGAGCGAGGTCGACGGGGATCGACGCGGTCGTTTTCTCGCCGTTTTCCTGCTGCTCAAAGAACGGGCCATACTTTCCAACGCGAATTGATGTATCCAACCCGTCCAGGTTGAGGGTACAGGCCTGTCGTGCGTCGATCGTTTCGACTTTCGATTTGACCTGTTCGTCGAGCCCCTCGTTGCCCAAATAGAACTCGCGCAGATAGGGAAGTCGATCGGCTTCACCCATCGAGATGTCATCGAGCGTCTGTTCCATGCTCGCCGTGAACCCCAGGTCGACAAGCTTGGGGAAGTAGTCTTCTAACAGACGGGTGACAGCTAACGCGGTAAACGTGGGAATCAGTTGATTTCCGGTCTTGTTCACGTAGCCACGGTCTTGGATTGTGCCAATGATGCTCGCATATGTACTCGGACGGCCAACGCCCTCGGCTTCCAGCGTGCGTACGAGGGTCGCCTCCGTGTATCGCGCCGGCGGTTTGGTTTCGTGCGACAGGTGTTCGAGCCCGGCGAGGTCGAGGGCCGCGTCAGCACTCAAAGGCGGCAGGGCCGATTCCTGGTCGTCGAGAGCCGATTCAGGGTCGTCGACGCCTTCAACGTAAGCACGGAAGAAACCCGGAAAGTCGACGTGTCGGCCCGTAGCACGAAACTCGGCATCCTCGGCGGCGATCGTCACGGTCTGGAAGGTGAGCCGGGCTTCGGCCATCTGTGATGCAATTGTCCGCTTCCAGATGAGTGCGTACAAGCTGGCCTCTCGACTGGAGAGACCAAGTTCGTCGGCCGTCTTCATTTCGGTTCCGGCGGGACGAATTGCCTCGTGTGCTTCCTGTGCGTTTTTTGCTTTGTTGGTGAACTGACGGGCCGACTCGCTTAAGTATTCCTGACCGTACAGGTCCTTGATGCGTCCCCGGGATGCATCGATCGCTTCAGCAGACAGGTGTACACTATCAGTACGCATGTAGGTGATGTTTCCGTCTTCGTACAGCCGTTGAGCGGTCCGCATGGTTTCCCTGGCAGCCATTCCCAGTTTGCGGTTGGCCTCTTGTTGCAGCGTGCTGGTCGTGAACGGGGGATAGGGATTTCGCTTTTGTTGCCGTTGCTCGACCGACGAGACAGTCCAGTCGGTACCGCTGATCTGCTCTGCGAGTTGCCGTGCCTGCTCTTCGCCGAGCAAAAGCACGTCAGATCCTTCCTTGAGCCGGCCGGTTGATTCATCAAAGTCCTTGCCGGTGGCGATTCGTTTTCCGCCAACGGTCAGCAGCTGGGCTTCAAACGCCTTGCCGTCCTTTGTTTTGAGGTCCGCTTTGAGATCCCAGTAGGTACCGCTGCGGAATGCCAAGCGTTCGAGTTCACGTAGTACGAGCACGCGAACGGCGACCGATTGCACACGTCCGGCCGACAACCCTGGGGCGATCTTCTTCCACAACAACGGGCTGAGCGTGTATCCGAACAACCTGTCGAGCACGCGCCGGGTCTCTTGAGCGGCGACGAGGTCCTCATCGAGATTCCGCGGGCTGGAGATCGCATCCAGGATGGCTGCCTTCGTGATTTCCGAAAACACCATCCGCTTGACGGGAACCTTGGGGTTGAGCAATTGGCTCAAATGCCAGCCGATACTCTCCCCCTCGCGGTCTTCATCGGTCGCGAGAATGAGTTCTTGGGCATCTTTGAGCGCGGCCTTGAGTTCCCGGACAACCTTCTTCTTATCGGTCGGTATGACGTAAACCGGTTCGAAGTCAGCCTCGGTATTCACCCCCAGCGACGCCCAGGGCTTCTTCTGTTGCTTGATTTCGGAAGGGATTTCGCTGGCATTTGCCGGCAGATCTCGGACATGTCCCATGCTGGCCATGACCGTATAATCTTTGCCAAGGTAGCCGCTGATTTTGCGGGCTTTTGCTGGTGACTCGACGATCACCAACCCTTTCACCTTCTTAGGGGCCACTGAACCTGTCCTCTTCCATTGGGAGCACTGCACAGGCGGCTAAGGCGCCCATGCTCAAATTCGCTTGTTCAAACCCACAAAATTAAAGTTGGCGGTGCGTTCGCATGAGTGCGGCTAAGACAAATCGGTACGCTGTGTGGTCAGGATCATATTCCTGGGCCACATGTCCATTTCGCAAGATGTGCTTGGCATACGCCTCTCTTGCCCGTCGCATCTGTCCCGGGTCATGCGATCGATCAGATGCCTCTTGCAGCCCTCTTTCGAGTACCATCGCCGATTTCCAGACCGCCTTTGGGCTGCTTGGCGGTTGCACTTGTTTCCCATACGCTGAAAGCTAAAATGCGCGTCGGCTACGGGGCATTCGGTGCGTTCCGGCAATCCATAATCCATCCTTCCAGCGTCTGTCAAGTGTTGTCTTGGTGGAATCGCTTCTGCTGCGGCGGTTGAAACACGAGGAAATCGGCATGAGATCCCCCTTCTCTATCTTCCGTAAACACCAGAAAGTCGCGATGGTGATCGTGCTCGTCTTGGTCATGATCACCTTTGTTCTCGGGCAGGCACTGTCGCAAATGTCCGGCCGGCTACCGACGTCGATGCTGGTCGCGCTAGCGGCAATGGCCGGCGCCGGCCTGGCGGCGATGTTCGGCGTACAGACGGGTAAACCAACCGAATACGCAATGATGGGAGCCGTGATTTTCGGAGCGGCCGCCTTTGTGGGCGATTACGTGCAGCGCCCGTTGGCAGCCGTGGAAACCTCGGTCGGCAACATTCAACAAGAGCAGCTCAAGATTCTCATTCGAGATCGGCAGATTGCAAATCGCTTCGTTCAACAGGTGTTCTATTCGGCGAATCCGCCGCAAAACATTCCCATGCTCCAAGAATTTCAGCAGCGCCAGCTGCAACAGTTTCTGTTCCGGTTCAATTATGCCCACGAGATCGATGAAGATGTTGTCTTCGGGTATCTGATGCAACACGATGCCGACCGGATGGGTATCGAGGTGACTGACGAAGCCGTCAACACGTTTATCAATCAGATTTCGGGCTCAAAGTCACTTACGCGTGACGATTTGAAGAAGATCCGCATGGGGATGAGGCTTGGAGAGAAAAGGCTGTTCGATGTTCTGCGTGCTGAGCTACGGGCACGCATGGCGATGCAGATGCAGGTGCCGCGTGACTTGGCGACTCCTGATGAATATTGGAGGGTCTTCGAGCGTCTCAACGTCAGCCAGAAACTCGACGTGGCAGCAATTCCCGTCGAATCGTTCGTTGCGGGCGTCGCTGATCCGACCGAAGACGAGATGTCGACCTTCTTCGAACAGCATAAGACCCAGTTTCCCGATCAGCTCGGACCGGGGTCGCCTGGATTCCGCGAACCGCGCCGCGTACGAATTGCCTATCTGGAAGCGAACTACGAAGACATCGAGTCGTTGGTCGGCGAGATTTCAGCCGAGGAGATTGAAACATACTACGAGGAGAATAAGGAACAGTTTCGCGCCAACACGTTTGGCGCTGATGTGGACACGTCGCCCGCGGACCAAAAACCGCTCAACCCGCCATTCGCACCTGAAACCGGTCCGGCGCTGGGGCCTTCTACGAATGATGGCCAAGAGTCCAAGAAAGGCGAGCCGTCGTCCGATGATTCGGCGCAGGACAAGGAAAACAAGGAATCGAAAGCTTCTGACGCCGACACTGAAAGCGAACCACGCAAGAAGGATGGGCAGTCATCTCAAACTCCCGAATCCGATGAACCATCATCCGACAAACCCCCGGCGGACGACGGAACAAGCTCTCTCATTCCCGAGGCGCTCCGGAACGGCGAGCAGCTTGCTTTGCTCCAAGTCGATGAAAAGAAGGAAGTCGAATCGCCCGAACCGGTTTCCGCCAACAGCAACGGCGAGAAACCGAACAACGAGAAGCCAGTTGTGCCGGACGCTCCCCTCAAGCCGGCCGACGAGAAACCTGCGGATGATTCGGATGAGACTTCAAAGGGTGAGAGTCAGGATGGTGAACAGGCCGATAAGGCCGACCCCGAACCGGCTCCCGAGTACCTTCCGCTCGACGACGACCTGCGTGAAGAGATCCGCGACCGAATTCTTCGGGAGAAAACGCTCAATCGCATGAAGGATGTCATCGATTCCGCTACGAACGACATCATGTACGACCTCCGACACGGTTTTATTAAGGCCGAAGGTGATGAGAGTAAGCTGACGCCGGAGCAGATTGCCCAGCAACTCAACGACTATGCCGCCAAGAACCAACTCCGCTACGTCGAGACTGATTTGCTTTCGGTTGCGGATCTGAGAGATGACGAAAAATACCCAATCGGTTTGGCCCTCGACCCGCGTGACAGTGGGATTCCGCCCGAAAACGCGCAGACGTCGATCCAGAAGCTATTCTTGAGTGAGGCGGATGACTTGTACAACCCGAAAAAGGCCGAAGATCTTCTGACGAACACTCGTTATGCGTTCTGGAAGATCGAAGATCAGCCGGACGCAGTGCCGACCCTCGACACGCCGGGGGTGATGGAGGAAGTGATTCAAGCCTGGAAACAGGACAAGGCGACCCCACTTGCGCAAACTCGAGCCGAGGAACTCGCTGAGCTTGTTCGCACGTCAGAAAAGAGTATGTCGACCGCACTGGGCGAGCAGACCGTCACCGGCGTCGAAGGATCGTTAGCAATCACCACACAGCTAACGGGGGACTTTACGTGGATTACGCAGTCGACGGCCCCGTCGACCGATCCGTTCAACCGACCACCGCCGCAACTTTCCGATATCAACGCAATCAAGTCTGCCAACGATGCGTTCATGAAATACGTATTTCAACAGCTCGACGACGGGGATGTTGGCAGTACCAAGAACCACGACGGTAGCGTTTATTACGTCGTACAGGTGCTCGACCGAATGCCATCCACGGACTTGGGTCTGAATGCGCTCCGGGAAGAATTCCTGCGACAGGGCATTTTTTCCGGCGGGGGCATGTTCGGTGGATCGACACCGTATGACTTCATCATCGGCCAGACACAACAAGCGGTCATGCGGAGTTGGATAGATCAGAAAAAGTTTCAATACAAGGTCAGCAGATTCAACACTCCTGCCGCCAACACTGACGGGCCGCTCGCTCAGTAGGTTCCAGGCACGCTGGACATTCGCCTGCCCCCTTTGTATGGGTGTAGGGGTAAACGTTAAACGCGCTGAGCCCCAACATTTTCAGGTATGTCAGTCAGATCCGTTGCTCTCCGTCTGACCGTCCAATTCGAATTGGGTTAATATCGAAATGAATGATGACAGCACGAACACCGGCGCCGCGAACGGCAGAACGATGATCGAGGCCGACGCGCTGAGCAAGTTCTACGGCTCGTTCATCGCGACGGAAAACGTGAGTTTTGTGATTCCTCAAGGTCAGGTTGCCGCGTTCCTCGGCCCCAACGGAGCCGGCAAATCGACAACGATGAAGCTGTTGACTGGATTCCTGGCGCCGTCCTCCGGAACGGCCAGTATCGGCGGTCACAACGTCGCCACGCACCGAATCGAAGCCAGCCGTTTGTTGGGATACCTGCCCGAAAACGGGCCGCTGTATAACGAGATGACACCAAACAGCCTACTACGCTACTTGGGCGAGGCCCGAGGGATGTCGGGCAACGAGTTGAGTCACCGCATCGAATTCGTCGCCCAGAAATGCTCGCTTACGTCGGTGTGGGGCAAGGCGATCGGCAAACTCTCACGTGGTTATCGGCAACGCGTCGGCATGGCGCAGGCGCTTTTGCACGACCCCGAAGTGCTCATCCTCGACGAACCGACCAGCGGCCTCGATCCGAACCAATTGCACGACGCACGGCAGCTTATTCGTGACCTCGGGAAGACAAAGACCATTCTGCTCTCGACACACATTCTGCAGGAGGTCAGAGCGGTCTGTAGCCGCGTCATCTTGATTAACGAAGGGCATCTTGTATTCGACGGGCCGATCGACGAGATGGAAGGCAGCGAACAGGATATGGAGGCGAAGTTCCGCACATTGACCGAAGCGTAACGAACGCAATGAGGGGCATCTCGATACCGGCTTTCGCACGCTTTCGTGTTTGGGGAGTGGCCGGACCAGTGTCGAACCAAGAACTGCCCCAGCCGGGCTTCGAGCACGTGTCACATGATTGTTCTGCCGCCGGGCTGGCTAGTCACCGTGACACGTTTGATCCAGGAATGTATTTGATTGACGGTTCTTTTCATTTTGGCAAGCGACATCACTGCGGAGTCATGAAGAGATGAGTTGGTTACACGACGTCTTCGTTTGGGGCCAGGTTTTACTGCTAGTCGCCGGTCTTATCGGACTGATAGCGAGCCTGCGAGACCATTCGGTCAGGGCGATTTTCAAGCGAAACGTACAAAGCTATTTCGCCGGCGTTCTCGGCTATGTCGTGATTGTGGCATTCGTCGTCGCAGGCGGATTCCTGGCGTTTGATCGAACGTTTTTCACCAATAATCTGGCGAATCTCGATCAGCTCAGCGACCGGTTTCCGCTGCTGCTCCTTTTTCTCGTGCCCGCGATCACGATGAACATCTGGTCGGATGAGAAGAAGCTCGGCACCGAGGAATTACTGTTCACGCTGCCTGCGCGAGACCTTGAAATTCTCGTCGGCAAGTACTTGGCCGCACTCGCAGTCTACACGGTTGCTCTTGTGTTCTCGTTGGCACACTTGGTCGTGCTAGCCTACATCGGCGACCCCGACTGGGGCGTCGTCTTCACGACTTATTGCGGATACTGGTTTGCAGGGGCCGCTCTGCTGAGTGCCGGGATGTTCGCCTCCGTGTTGACGAACAGCGCGACCGTTGCCTTTGTGCTCGGAACGGTCATCTGCGCGATTCCCGTCTTCATCGGGCATCTCTCGTCAGAAAACGTGTTCATTCGGGCGTTGAGCCTGCCCGAGCAATTCCGCGATTTCCAACTCGGCATGTTGCCGCTGAGCGGTATCGCGTACTTCATGTCGTTTACTGTGCTCATGCTGTATTTGAATTTGGTATTCATCACCAAACGGCATTGGAGTGGAACTCAACAGACGAACATGGGGCTGCAATTCACCATTCGCACCCTATGCACGGCCGTTATTCTGATTGGCGTTAACATGGTGGCCGCCAACGCGACGAGCCGGGCTGACTTCACTTCCGAAAATCTTTACACGCTATCGCCCACAACGGAAAAGCTCGTCGAAAACATTGAGAAGGATCACCCGATCACGATCCAGGCGTTTCTCTCGCCCGATGTTCCCCGCGAGTACGTACCCATTCGTAAACAATTGATCGGGCTGTTGCGGCAGTACGACCAGTTGGGCGGCAGCCGGATCGAAGTGCGGTTCGTCAAAGTCGAACGGTTCAGCGATGAAGCCGAAGAGGCCCAACTGTTAGGCATCAAGGCTGTCCCAGTGCAATCGGAGCGCGACGGCCGGCAGTATCAAGACAACATCTATCTGGGGGCCGTCGTTTCTAGCGGCTATGACGAGATCATCATTCCGTTTTTTGGCGCCGGTTCGCTCGCCGAATACGAATTGACGCGATCCATTAGCACGGCTTCGAACGAAAAACGTCTCAAGGTCGGAGTGCTAAAGACCGACGCGAACATACTCAACGATTCGAACGAATGGCGAATCATCACCGAATTGCGAAAACAATATGACGTTGACGACGTTTCGCCGAAATCGGCGATCAATGCCGATGACTACGACGTGCTATTCGCGGTGCTCCCTTCGTCGCTGACGGCTCCCGAGATGAAAAACCTCGTCGACTACGTCAAGGCCGGTCATCCGACGTTCATTTGCGATGACCCTCTCCCACTGGCGTTCAGCAGCATGTTTGGAGTCTCCAACGCTCCGAGCCAGCCGAAACCGAGCCCTGGTGGCAGGGGCATGGGTGGCATGCGAAGTCCGCCGCCCGAACAGAAGGCCGACAACGGCAAGGCCACTTCGTTGATCAACGCGCTGAACATCGCCTGGAACAATGGCCAGATCGTCTGGGACAAATTCAACCCGCACCCGGTATTTGGAGACTTGCCGCCGTCGTATTTGTTTATCAAGCCCCGCGAGGAAATTCGCGGCGCCTTTAGTGTCGACAGTCCGATCACCAACGGCCTTCAGGAAATGTTGGCCGCCTACGCAGGACACATCCAGCCTCGTCCGGGCGATGACACGCACTTTGAGCCGCTGCTGCGAATCGGAACGAACTCGGGAATTCTCGATTGGGACCAATTCACGACTGATGGATTCGACTTCCAACGGATGCAGCCAACCGCACAGCTAACGCCCCTACCTAGCACACCGGGCGCAAAGGACCCCGATGCACACGTGATCGCGGCTCATATAACCGGAAAGAACGACAAACAGCTGAACGTTGTTTACGTCGCCGACCTGGACCTCATCTCCGATTGGTTTTTCGCGCAACGCGACCGTGTCGACGTGCAGCGTGAGCGAGGCGAACCCGAACTGAATCTCGATAACGTTTCGTTCACGCTCAACGCCGTCGACGTTCTCGCGGGGGAGGATTCGTATCTCGATCTTCGCAAACGGCGGTCGACGAGCCGTACGCTCAAAAAGGTCGAGGAACAGACGGCAAAGTTCATCAACGAACGCACGCGTGAAGAACAAGACGCCACGAAACAAGCCGACAAGAATTTCGACGCTGCCAAGGCTCGCTTCGCCGCCGAACGCACGAAACTACAAGAAGACAAGAGCCTCGACGCGCGAACTCGAGACATTCTGCTCCGAAATATGAAGGAGAACGAGGACCGGCGGTTAGAGGTGTTCGAAGCGAAGGTCGAGCGGGCGAAGCAGGAATCGATCGGGCAAATTAAGGCCAAGACAGAACAGGAGATTCGCAAGACGGAGGAACGCATTCAAATGTTCGCCGTTTCGATCCCCGCGATTCCCGCGATCTTGCTCGGCGTATTTATCTTCTTTAGTCGTCTGAGCAATGAGCGGCGGGGTATTTCCAGCGATCGGCTCGTCAAAAAGTAATCACCGGCGAACGGTCGAACCTTCAGCAGTGCGTCGACGACGCCTCAACAAGCCCGAAGATGCGTGTTTTTTGGGGCGCGAACAAATGGGACAAGTCAGTAGTGGCGAAACCACCAGCCGCCGCCGCCAAGATCGGCGGAGGCTCAACTCGGGAGTGACACGACAGTGAACGAGTCAATGCGAACCATGATGTTTGTGGTCGCGGCAGGCGCGTCGGTCGCCGTTGCCGCGGTGACACATTTTGCTTCACAGCCGAACGAGCCGGAAGGCTACGAAAAGGTCGGGACAGAGTTCTATGCCGACTTTCAAGACCCCAATGAAGCGACCGACCTGCGCGTCGTCTCGTATAGCGAAGACACCGCCGACATCCGCACGTTTGAAGTGCAGTTCAAAGACGGACTGTGGCTGATTCCCTCGCATCACGACTATCCGGCGGACGGTGCCGACCGGCTCGCAAAAACGGCCGCCTCGATCATAGGGATCCAGCGCGGGGCTTTGGTCAGCCGCCGGGAAAGTGAATTTGGCAAATTCGGCGTCGTGGACCCCATGAGCGACGACATGACGCTGCTCAAAGGCCGCGGCAGCCGCGTCACGCTATCGAAAGGCGAAGATCAAATACTTGCCGATTACATCATCGGCAAGAAGGGCGAAGGCGACGCCTATTACGTCCGCACACCTAAGGAGAAGGATACGTATCTGTGTCAGTTGAAAATCGACCTCTCTACCAAATTCGGCGACTGGATCGAACCCGACCTGCTCAAGGTCGAGCGCAACAAAATTCGCCGTATTGTCGTCGACAAATATTCCATTGACGAAACACAGGGCGTCATCAAGGATCGCGAAACGAGTACGCTTTCTCGGACGTCGTCCACCGATGACTGGAAACTTGACGGCATCGACGAAAAAAGCGAAGAACTTAAGAAGGACGAAATTCGAGACGTCGTCAGCAGCCTCGACGAACTCAAGCTCGTCGGCGTGCGTCCCAAGCCGTCCGGCATCAATGCTGATCTCACGGTGGATCAAAACGTCGTCAAAGACCGCCAGATGCTCATGGCGCTTCAACAAGAGATGGCCATTCGAGGCTTTTTAGTCAGCGCGGACGAAAAGAACAAACCCTTCCTCGTTTCGAATGAGGGTGAAATCTCCACCGCGACCGAAGATGGCGTCGCATACCATCTGCACTTTGGAGAGATTTTTGCCGGCGACGAACAAGCGATCGAAATCGGAGCCCCGGCAGACGAAGAAGAGGGCGAAGACGCCGACGGCGAGTCGGATGGTGATGCCGGCAACGATACGAAAGACGGCACGTCGCCCTCCTCCGATGACGATGCAGACCGAAAGCAAGGCCTCAAACGTAGTCGGTATCTTTTCGTCACGGCGGAGTTCGACGAAAGCTTGATTGCGGCCGCTCCGGAGAAACCCATTGAGCCCCAAAAACCGGAAGAAGCCGGCGCCGATTCGACCGAAGGCGAATCCGAAGATGAAGAGACATCCGATGCTCCAGAGGAATCGGAAGAGGACGCAGAATCCGACGAAGCAGGGGGCGACGCCGAAAAGCCAGATACTGCGGCGGACGAGAAAGTGGACAAGCCCGATCCCAAAGCCGAGTACGAGGCGGCGGTGGCCAAGTACGAAGCAGACCTAGCCAACTTCAACCGTGCCGTCGAAGAGCGCGAGAAGAAAATCGAGGACGGCAAGAAGACGGTCGAAGAGTTAAACGCTCGCTTTGGCGGTTGGTACTACGTCATCTCGGCAGAAAGTTTCGAAAACCTGCGTCTCGCTCGCGCTGATCTCGTAAAACCCAAAGAGAAAACCGACGACGAATCCAAGACCGAAGCACCGTCGCTCGGCACGCCGCCGGGTAGCGCGCCGGGAAATAACGGGCCTAGCGAAAACCCGCCCCCGCCGAAAAAACCTGAAGAGAAGACGACTCCGCCCGCCGAGTCCAATCCAACTTCAGCGGCGCCCAAGCCACCCACCGATTCCAAACCGGCCGAGCCTGAATCGAAACCGGATGACGAAACGGCTAAGTAATCGCGCTAGAATTCGGTCGGCGGCGCCAAAGCTGCTTGAATCACAGGTGCGGCTTGCTTTCCATTGGGCTGCCCGGCTGACTTCACTCGGCAGAGGCTCGTTGAGCACGATTCTCCGTCCGCGAACAGGGCGAAAAATGGGCGAAGCGTCGAGCAGCTAGAGGTGGGCCGATAATCCTCCGATCGGTAGCGGTCGTCCTCTACTTATTGAATCAGATTCTGCCATGACCGGGTTTTGGGGCGGCTTCAGGCATTCAAAGCCACCCGCTCCCGTGTCTTAGCGGCCGCGAAATCGGTTCTCAGGCTCAGCTCACGACCGATCGCAGCGCCCGGCGCTCGCTTTTTTGGGCGTCGACTGGCGTCATGAGACGCTCCTGTTGCCGCCGCACTTCTGATCTCGAACGATCAGCGGACGGCCTCAAACTCCTTTTTGCTTTGACGGCGTAGGTCCCGTTTCCGTATGATGGAATACATCAAGAAGGACGAATGGATTGGTGGTACGGCTGGTGAATGCGAAATCCGGCTGGCGACCGAAACGGCGGGAGAGATCGGACTTCGCAAGTTTTTTCCGGCGTTGTTCTGTTCAGTCTCACGCCCGTGCTTGGATGCAACCTATTGACGAAGACACCCCCCATGACCTCGCCGGATGATCCCACCGACGTCGGCCGCTTTTGATCGAACCAGCCGTGAAAGGTTGATTGATGAACGCCTTTTCTTACGTTCGGGTCGCGCTGAGTTTATCCCTAACGATCGGCTTTCTTGCCGGATCGAGTCTAGCACAATCTCCGTCGATCTCCGGAACGTCACCGCAGGCAATTCGGCCCGGTGAATCGCTCGACGTGAAACTCAAGGGTGGCAGCCTCGCCGGCGCGACCGAGTTGTGGTCGAGCTTTCCTTGCACTGCCGTTCTTTCACCAGACGTGAAGGACAATGGCACAAACGCCGCCGAGGTTGTCTACCGTTTGAGCGTGCCATCAGAAGCCTACGTCGGCGTGCATGCGATACGCGTGACCACGCCCAAGGGAACGTCGGCCCTGCGATTGTTTTGCGTCGACGACCTTCCCTCAGTCGCGCAACAAGCCAATAACACATCGCCGGCCACGGCTCAGGAACTCAAGCTTCCCGTTGCCGTTGATGGTTCGGTCGCTTCACTGGGGCGAAATTATTACAAGTTTCACGCCGATGCCGGCCAGCGCATCTCGTTCGAGGTGCTGGCGAGGCGGCTCGGCTCTCCACTCGATCCGATGATTCGCATTCTCGACGCCGGCGGACGCGAACTGACCTACAGCGATGACGAAGCGGGTCTCAGCGGCGATTCTCAATTGTCACACACGTTTGGCACTGCCGGTGACTACGTACTCGAACTGCGTGATATCAGCTATCGCGGCGGTGGCAACTTTAACTATCGGCTTCGCATCGGCGATTTTCCCTGCGTGTCGGTTCCCTATCCGATGGGCGCCAAGCGCGGTGAACAGACGACGATCGCATTCGCCGGCCTCGATGTGGTCGATTTCGAACCGGTTACGCTAACGGCCCCCAGTGACCCGCTGATTCATTGGATAACCGTCGGTGGAAAGCGTGCCGGCGGACAAAGCAGCGGATTCGCGACGCTTGCCGTCACCGATCGCGACGAGTTTGTCGAAACCGAACCCAACAATGAAGCGGACAAATCGAACCGAGTGACGCTCGGCGCGAATGTCAACGGACGTTTCGACGAGCCGGGAGACGTCGATCGATTCGTATTCAGCGCGAAGAAGGGTCAAGCGATGGAATTTGCCTCGCTGACCCGTCGCCAAGGTTCACCGTGCGACCTCGTGCTCCGGCTGTTGAAATCGGATGGTGCTCAAGTAAGCGAGGTTGACGATTCCGGGGCGACTGACGGATTCATCCGCTACACCTTCCCCGATGATGGCGATTACACGCTCGTCGCCGCCGAACGCAGCCAGCGCTTCGGCAGTCAATTTGCGTACCGCGTGGTCGTCACCGAAAACAAGCCCGGTTTCGCGCTCGCCGCGAGCGCCGACACACTCAACGTTCCAGCAGGCGGTACGGCGATGGTCACCGTGACGTCGGTCCGTAACGGATACAACGGCCCGATCGACGTTTCGATCGCCGGCTTACCGAAAGGTCTTGCAAGCGTCCCGACGATCATTGGTCCGGGGCAAAACAGTGTCGTGTTGACCGTGACCGCTCAGGCCGATGTTCCGCCCGGAAAGGCGCAACCGGTTCGCGTCGTCGGTACCGCGAAGGTCGGCGACGGTGAGTTTCAAGCAACCGCCAGCGTCGCCGCTGCCCTCAAGGGACAACTCAACGCAACGCCGTTCCCGCCTCGCATTCTTGAAGCGGCCAGCGTTCTGGGCATCACACCCAAACCGGCGTTTGCCGTTCGAGCCGAACCAGCCGAACTCATTTTCGGCAAGAATCTCAATGCTACCGCCAAGCTGATCGTCGATCGGCCCGAAGGGATTGACGAAGCCATCAGCCTGGCCGTCACGCCTGAAAAGAACGGCTTGCCAGCCGGCATCACCGCCGCCGTCAAAGCGATTGGCAAAGGTGCCAACGAAGTCCAAATTGTCTTCAGTGCGAACGACAAGGCCCCGCTGGGTGCGTTTACGGGTGTGCTGGTGGCAACGCACAAGAAGGAAAAAACGACAACGACCTCGGTCGTACCCGGCCTGAAAATTGTGCTCAAAGCTCCCATGCAGATCGTTCTTGATATTGGCGTAGGGAAGCTCAAAGCGGGAACGCAGCTTAAGGTGAAAGCCGTCGTTGAGCGCAATCCGGCGCTCGCCGGTGAAATCGTCATCGCGTTCCAGAAATTGCCCAAGGGGGTCACTGCCGCCGAGGCGAAAATTGCTGCCGACGCGAATGAGGTTGAAATTCTGCTCACCGCCGCACAAGATGCACAGGTGGGCAGCGTAGCGGACGTGACGATCACAGCCCAAACCACCGTCGGAAAAGCTAAGTTCTCAGCGACTTCGGCAAAGGTAGCGCTGGCAGTTGAAGCGCCATAGCAGACATTCGCGGCCACAAATGGCCAAATGAACCGCGCTCCTGCGGCTTGATCGTTTGGCGAAACTTCAGAAACGGAGATGTGAATCATGCACGACTGGAATTCATCTCGACGTCGAATCCCAGGAACGTTTCTGTGCGGCATCGTGGCGATCGTTGTCGCCGCCACAATGGCGCCTTCACGTCTCGTCGCCGAGGAAGAAGCCGCGACCGAGTCGAGCGTTATTGTCGGCACGCCGGCAACCGTATCCATCCTGCCCGCGAAATTTACGCTGTTCGGCCGTCGCGCGCAACAACAACTGGTTCTCACCGGGCACTATTCGTCCGACGACATTCGCGATCTGACATCTGTTGCCGAGTACGCGTCGTCTGATGACAAAGTTGTGGTCGTCAAGAACGGCATCGCGTATCCCATCGCCGATGGAACCGCGACGATCACCGCCAAGATCGGCGAGCAGGTCGCAAAAACCGACGTCACCGTTCAAGACTTTGGCCATCCGGCTCCCATCAGTTTCAAGAACGAAACGCTCTCCGCCCTGACGAAGGCGGGATGCAACATGGGAGCCTGCCATGGGTCGCCGTCGGGCAAGGCCGGTTTTCGGCTCTCGTTGCGTGGTTTCGACCCACCGCTGGATATCGTGACGCTGCGGACCGAGTATTTCGGCCGGCGGATCAACGTCATGGAACCGGCTGCCAGCTTACTGCTGAAAAAGCCGTTGATGGAAGTCGCACATGGTGGAGGCCGGCGGCTTCGCAAGGGCGACCCATCTCATCAGGTGCTTTACAACTGGATCGCCGAGGGGCTGAAACTCGATGCGGCCGACGCTCCCAATTTGGTGAAAGTCGAAGTCTTTCCTCGCAAGACGGTGCTGCACCAGGAGGGCGCGCGACAACAACTGTTTGTGCACGGCACGTTTAGCGATGGCTCAGTGCGCGACGTCACTCCGCTCACCGTTTTCAGTTCATCAAACGAAAGCGTCGCCACCGTTTCCACCGACGGGCTGGTCACGAAAACTGGTCGTGGCGAAACGGCAGTCTTAGCCCGTTTTCTCGATACGATGAGCACGGGCTTCGTCACGTTCCTCGAAAACGTGGAGGGCTTCGCCTGGAACGATCCGAAACCCAACACCTTCGTCGACACGATCGCATTTGACAAACTCAAGCAGCTTCAAATCCTTCCTTCTGAACTGTGTACCGACGAAGAATTCATTCGCCGTGCGTATCTTGACGTTGCCGGTCGTCTCCCCCGGATCGAAGAGGCGGCCGCCTTTCTTAGCGACGCTGCCCCTGAAAAGCGAGAAAACCTGATCGATCAATTGCTCGACAGCGACGATTTCGCCACGTTCTGGACATTGCGCTGGGCCGACATTCTTCGCTCCAACGGCAAAAAGCTGCAACAGGCGGGCGTGCATAAATTCCATCGCTGGATCTACGATCACATCCGCAACGACACACCCATCGATCAGTTCACTCGCGACCTGCTCACGGCAAAGGGAAGCGTTTTCGAGAACCCGGCCGCAAATTACTGGAAGGCCAGTCGTGACCCCAATGATGCCACAGAGACGACGGCTCAGCTATTTCTCGGCATTCGCATTCAATGTGCAAAGTGCCACAACCACCCCTTCGAGCGCTGGTCTCAGGACAACTATTACGGCATCGCTGCGGCCTTTACGCGAATTGGCCGCAAGCCGGGCATTTCCGCAAACGAGGAAGTGATCTTCGTACAGCCCAGCGGCGAAATTAAGCAGCCGCGAACGGGCCAAACGATGAAGGTGCATCTGCTCTTAAAGGGTGACGTCGACGTGCCGGCCACACAGGATCGCCGGGCTGTCTTCGCCGAGTGGTTGACTTCGCCAGAGAATCCGTTCTTTGCTAAGGCTTCCGTGAACCGAATCTGGGGCAACTTGATGGGACGTGGCATTGTCGAGCCGGTCGACGATTTCCGCGATTCGAATCCGCCGTCGAACGCGAAACTTCTCGACGAACTTGCCAAACAGTTCATCGCCAACGGGTTCAGCCGCAAGTGGGCGGTAAGAAGCATCATGCGGAGCCGCTTGTATCAGCTCAGTTCGCGTAAGAACGAGTTCAATAAGGACGATGAGATCTACGCGTCGCACGCAACGACTCGGCTTCTTGCAGCCGAGCAGTTGCTCGATGCCATCTGCCAGGTGACCGGCGTCGACGAGTCATTCAAGGGCGTCCCGGCGGGAACCCGCGCTGTTGCACTGGCCGACCCGCCGACCGACCACTATTTTCTGAAGATCTTCGGGCAACCGCAGCGCGAGATGGCCTGCCAGTGCGAACGATCGAGCGAATCGAATCTATCGCAGGCGCTGCAGATGATCAACGGGCCCGTCGTGCACAACAAACTCCGTCATGACAACTGCCGCATCGCGACGATGATGAAAGAAAACAAGAGCGACGCGGAGATTATCACGTCATTTTACTTGGCGGCGCTTTCGCGGCATCCCGTTGAAGAGGAAATGAACGCGGCCAGCAAACACATCGCTTCGACAAAAGACCGTAAACAGGCTCTCGAAGATGTCGGCTGGGCCATCTTAAACTCGAAGGAATTTTTGTTCCAGCACTGAGAAGCGTGCCAGAAATTTCTGATGGGCGACGCGTGTCCCTTCACCCGTGCGCTAAGACTTGCCACAACCGATTTGTTGCGAATGCTTGGAACAGCAACGACCGCATCGGTTGGTCGTCGGATTGATCAACGGCCATTAGCAAAGGCATGCCCGTCGCTTTGAGCACGCAGATATGCCATGTGTCTTCGACCGCGAAGCGCACAACATCCTCACACGTGCTGACCGAACCACTTGCTGACGGAACAGGGGGCAGTTCTCCCGTCAGACGTCGAGCTCAGATCGTCCCATCAGCGAGACCGCACAGCAGCCGGCAATTTTAGTTCCGCGACGCTGAACTTGTTCAACGCGAACTGTGCACCGCGGTAGGCCGAGAGATAGCGTGCCCCGGTGTCGAGCGCCTTCTGGAAATGGATGGCGGCCGCCTCATTGTTTCCGGTGCCCTTTGCGCGGAAGCCGACGAAAAAGTGCGCCTCGCAGAGCTGGGCTTCCTTGGCGTACTTGTCGTCGGTGCGTACGGACTTGAAGAGTTCTTCCTCACTGCTGGCATCAACCAGGAAGACAAGCAGCTGATCGATCCAATCGCGATCTTCGGCCTTCTTCTCGACCGCTGATGCGGCCAAATCGGAGACTTTCCCAGCCTCCCCGGCTCGTTGCATCGAGGCGGCCCGCCAAGGAATAAGATGCCTCATCTCGGCATTGATTTCGAGCGCCTGCGCGAACGATCGTTCCGCATTGGCAAAATCACGCGAAAAGAACAGAGCGAATCCGAGATCGGCATGAGCGACTGGATCTTGCGGCGCCTGCCGCACCATTTCTCGTTGGTCCGAAATCGCTTCACGCACTTTTCCTTGTGCAAGCCGCGCGACGCCGCGCAGGTTGTAAACCATAGGCTGATTGCGGGAAAGTCGCAAAGACTCATCAAAATCAGGTTCAGCAGCCTGAGGGTTGCCCGATTCCATCAACGCAAAGCCGCGGTTCGTGAACGCGGCATGATACCGTCGATCGAGTTCAATGGCGCGAGTAAAATCGGCGATCGCTTCGGCCGGTTTGCCCTGTTGCTGCAAAAACATGCCTCGGTTGTTGTACACAAGTGGATTATCCGGGAAGGTGCCAATAGCACGCGAGTAGGCCTCTTGCGTCTTTTCGACGTTCCCGGTCGCAGCATGGACATCAGCCAACCCGACAAACGCACCAAGATGGTTGCTGTCGAGCTGAAGCGTTTTCTCAAAGTCATCAACCGCCTGGGTGTAATTGGCAAGATACGAGTGAGCCCGAGCCCGTTGATAATGAATCTGAGCCCGTTCGTCCTTTTTGATTTGTGGAAGATCAAGAACCTGGTTGCCAATCGTCACAGCGACTTCGGCATGTTTCTTGTTCGCTTCGAGAATCGCCAAATTCGTCATGCCGTATAGGTACGGAATGTAATAGAACACATTGCTTCCATTGCTATGGGCGATCGAGTTGCGAGCGTCAGCAACGGCCGAACGAATCAGCTTGCCATCTCGGCTTCGAAATCCCAGCTCGATGTTTGCACTGGCGCGCAGGTACAAAGCGACGTGATCGCGCGGGTTCTCGCGGAGCACCATGTTGGTCAACCGAGCCGCCCGCTCAAAGTCACCCTGTTGATAGACACGATCCGCCTCCGTTTTTGCCCGTTCATGTCTTGGGTTCGCATCAGAACCCCGCTGACGCCGCAGCAGATCCTGAATGCTGCGGGGAGAACCTCGCCGCCGAAAACGCTGAGCCTCCGCCGGCGTCAAACTGGAAACAATCAGACATCCAACAAGCCAAAAGGTCCATGTTTGCGGTTTCATTTTCTGCCCCTTAGATTTTCAGTTCAAAGATATTGGTCGTCTGCGTGTCGCATATCGATTCAGCTCAATTCATTGGATCGCCCGTCCGGTACATTTCATCATTCGTGCCGAGAATGCGCCCATTCCGATACTTCATCGATCGCAGGCGCGACGTCAACTCAGCCAGTCTTCCCATTCGGCGGCCATATCAGGTGCTTAGTCTGACGGACTCAGGATGGAAGTCAGGCGTCGATTCGGTTCAGTATTCCCTGCCAAAGGCCCTGATGTCGTAAAAATCAACAACGAACCAGGCAAAAACGGGCAAACAACTCCGTAGACAACGTCGCAAACGCAGAAAAAGTCGAATTGCGCACAATCATGACAGGATGTTCATTTTGCCTGTGTTGACAGGCAATCCAGCAGCAGCAGTACGGACCTGATACCCAATAGCGTGTCAATTCGCGTCCGCCAAGTCAAATGGAAAGTCTGTGAAAGATGGGGCAAAGTCAGCCGAAAATTCGGTTCGAGGCTGCTGCCGGGCAATCGCCGGAACCAGCGAACAGAAAACGCCTTAGTGCGGACAAGATCGGTTGGCGCCGCTTGACAGTCTGAGATGAGGTAAGTATCGTTGCACAGGAGTGACAGGTCACTCATTGGTCGAATCTGCGCCCACGGTGTCGTGGATGTCAGTCCGTAAGAATTGGCATCAGCGGTCGGATCGTTGACTTTTGCATCCGGGGCCGGGTTTGGGTCTGACGAGTTTTCCGACGAGGACGTCGATGATGTAGACGCAAAAAGCAGACCAAGGCTTGGGCGCATCGTTCGGGAGTTTTGCAGTTGCTGCGAAGTTTTGCGGTTGCTGCATCGTGCTGCGTTCGCGGCCGTATGTTGGATCGCTGCTATTCGGCGGCGGAGAGGAAGAAGTGGGACTTGCGCCCGCTTTTTTTAATACAGAGACAAATTTGGAGGCACGTCGACCAAAGGTTGTCGGAAAAGCGTGCGAGCATCGAAGAATTGACAGTGACTCCGAAGGGATACGGCGGGCAGAAGTGCCGGTCCGGCAGGCTCGTTCTTAGATGGAAAGTGATCTGTCAGTAAGTCGACGGGCCAATCGGACGGGTTCGAAAGGAAAAACATGAACGGCAGTGAGCTCCTTAGAGTGGTTGATGCCATTCATCGCGATAAAAATATCGACAAAACGATCGTTTTCGATGGAATCGAACAGGCGATTCTTTCCGCAGGCCATAAGCACTTCGGCGAAGAGAGCGACGTGGTCGTGCATATCGACCGTGATTCAGGCGAGCCGAGCGTCCAGGTCGACGGAGCCCCCTTGCAACCGGATGAGATTGGCGACCTTTTGGGGCGGATCGCGGCTCAGACGGCGAAGCAGGTTATCATCCAAAAAATTCGCGAAGCCGAGCGAGATTCATTGTTCGACGAATTCACCGCGATGCGCGGGCATATCGTCACGGGAACAGTCAGTCGTGTCGAGCACGGTTCGGCGACGGTTAACCTTGGTAAGGTCGAAGGAATTCTTCCGCGCGGTGAACAGATTCCCGGCGATTCGCACCGGGTGAGTGAGCGAGTGCGGGCTGTTATTATTGACGTGCGAAAGGCTGGCAGCCGGGTCCGCATCATTCTCTCGCGAACACACCCCGAGCTCGTACGGAGGTTGTTCGAGATCGAGATTCCCGAGGTCGCAGAACACGTCATCGAGGTGCGCTCGCTGGCTCGGGAAGCCGGCTACCGCTCGAAGGTCGCCGTCTCCTGCTTCGACAACAAGATCGATTGTGTCGGCGCATGCGTCGGTGTACGTGGTGCCCGCATTCGAAGTGTCGTCGACGAACTTGCCGGCGAGCGGATCGACATTGTGCGCTGGAACGATTCATTAATGATTCTGGTTCCCAACGCGCTTCAGCCCGCCGAAGTGGAAGACGTCATCCTCTGTCCCATGCTGGGCAAGGTGATCGTGCTCGTGCTAGAAGATTCTCTCTCGCTGGCCATTGGGAAGAAGGGCCAGAATGTACGTCTCGCGTCCAAACTTGTTGGCTGGGACATCAACATCATGACGCAAGAGAAGCTCGATGAGCAACTCGAAAAGTCCGTCGCGGCGTTTTCGACCGTTCCGGAAATCAACGATGAACTTGCTGAGAATCTCGTCGCCCAGGGCTTTTTCACATTCGATGATTTATCGGTGATCGAACCCGATCAACTGGCCGAACTCGGTGGGCTCACAGCCGAACAGTGCGACGGAATTGTTGCCTATGCCGACAAGGAAAGTTTGCGAATTGAAGAAGAAGAAAAACTGGCCCGGCAACAGGCTCGAGATCTCGAGCGACTCAACCGGCTGACCGAATCGGCGGCCGCCTCAACTGAGCAGGCATCCGCAAGCACCGAAGAAGCCGCAGCCGACCCGGAGGCGTCAGAGGACGAGGACACCGCTGTTTCCGAACCACAGGATGCAGCCACCGACTCGGAATCAGAGTCCGCAGCGGATGCGCAAGCCGAGGCGTCGCCAAACGAATCGCAGAGTGACGACACTCAAGCGGCTTCGGAAGAGGAATCGGCTTCCACTGAGCTAGAAGCTGCGAATGACACGCCCACACCGGCGGAGGATGCGCCCCTTCCGGCAGATGGAGAAGCGAACGCAATCGAAGACGGGGCAGACGCTGACGTACAACCTGACTTGACCGTCGAGTCGGCCGCATCGGGCAACGACTCAGCAAGCGAGCATTCGTAAGAGCGGTTGCTCATTAAGGACGTGTGTCAAGCGACGGCGGGCCGACGGCCCGATCAACAGACAAAGAGAAACACACCGTTCTTCGCGGAACGAGACATTCGCGTCGGTCCGGCTGATGACCGCTCGATGCCGTGCTCGTTCCGGACGTCGACGCGGTGCCGGCTGACCGGCGAAACACATCGTATTGTTGGGATTGTTCCTGGGGAGACGCATTTGAAGATTCGGATCTTCGCACTGGCGAAAGAGCTTGGGCTGGACAGCAAAGAGCTGATCACACACTGCAACAGCGCAGGCGTGCGGCTGAAGAATTCTGCGCTGGCCAGTATTTCGCCGGAAGAACGAGACGTCGTCCTCAAGTTCCTCGAGACCAAAACCGTCTCATCGCCGACGGCTGTTGCCGACGAACCGGCGATGCCGACGCGGCAAGAGTCGAGCAACGTCGCCGGCAAGATCCGTAACATTCGCACGATGGCGCCGCGCCCTCGAAATGGGAGTGACACCACTGAGGCGGCACCTGTGGTGGAAGACGCCGAGGTCGATGACCAGGCCATTGCGGAAAAACCCGTTGTCGAACCTTCGGCTGATGCTCCCGGAGAGGATGATTCAGAGCACGTACCGGAATCGCCAGACCAGACGAAACCTCATACGCGAGATCAATATATTCCTGTTGGGGGCGCACCCAAGAGCAATATCCGGGAGATGCGTCCGCGCGGAACCATTTCCAGCGATGAGTCAGGCGAAGAGCGCGGGAACAAGGGCAAGGCAAAACCCGCTTTGCCAAGCGTTGCGGCACCGCCCTCTTATCGTCCACCGAAGCCGAAAACGAGCATCCCGTCTGAAGCCGCATCACCGAAACCGGACATCCCGCTAACACCAGAGATTCTCGAACAACAGAGTCCGCTCAAGGCGCATCTTCAAGAAAAGAAGAAGAAAAAAAATCTTTCCGGTGGTGAATCTGGAAAACCGACCGGTTTGCTACGCGGCGCCCAGACGGGTGACGGCGGCCCAGCCGACGCGCGCAAGCAGCGGCGCGGCCGACGTGGACGTCAGTTCGGCCAAGACGACGCTCGATCGGATCGGCGAAGGCGGCCCGGATTCCGGCGCCGAACGCGATCAAAACAGCCGATGGCACCTTTGAAGACGTCGGCCACCGTCGAACTGCCGGTCACTGTACGAGCGCTGTCCGAGGCATTGGGTCGGCCCGCCAAAGACATTCTCCGGCTGCTATTCGATCGAGATATGATGGCCACAATCAACGAAAACCTCGATGAGGACATCGTGCTCGAGTTGGCTATGGAGTTGGGTGTCGATGTCACGATCAAACGTCCGCGGGATATCGAACAAGAGTTGGTGACCTCTCTCGATTCTGAGGAATCCGAAGAAGTGCTTGAGACCCGTCCGCCCATCATCACAATTCTCGGACACGTCGACCACGGAAAGACGACCATGCTCGATAAACTGCGCAAAGCCAATGTTGCAGCGGGCGAGGCCGGGGGCATCACGCAACACATTGCGGCCTACCAGGTCGAACACAACGGGCAAGGGCTCACATTCGTTGATACTCCCGGCCATGCAGCTTTTGGAGATATGCGTGCTCGTGGCGCCAATGTGACCGACATTGTTGTGTTGGTCGTCGCGGCCGACGATGGGGTCATGCCGCAAACCGAAGAGTGCATCAGCCATGCACGTGCTGCCGGCGTTCCGCTGGTTGTTGCGATGAACAAAATCGACCTGCCCGATACGAATGAACAGAAGGTCTTGCAAGAACTGGCGGCCAAGGAAGTGATGCCTGCGGAATGGGGCGGCGACGTTGAAATCATCCGAACCTCGGCCGAGACGGGAGAGGGGCTCGACACGCTTCTCGACACGCTCTTGATCACGGCTGAGTTGCACGAGTTCAAGTCGAATCCTCACCGCAGCGCAGCGGGCATTTGCCTCGAGGCGTTTCGAGACGAAGGGCGGGGGCCGATCGCCTGGCTGGTCGTACAGACCGGCACACTTCGCATCGGTGATGTCCTGCTCTGCGGAAGTGCCCACGGTCGAATTCGTGCAATCTACAATGACCAGGGCGAAGAGATTACCGAGGCTGGCCCGTCCACTCCAGTCAAAATCGCCGGTTTGGACCTCGTTCCTGACGCCGGTCAGCATTTCCACGTGATGAGCGACATTGAAGAGGCTCGACGCGTGGCTGGTGACCGAGACTTCCGCGGTCGTACCGAAGTGCTCGGCACCCGCGGACGCCCCCGTTCGCTCGAAGATATTCTCCAATCGGTCGCCGGTGGAACCGTTCAGGACTTGCCGCTGATCATCAAAGCCGATACGCCTGGGTCGATCGAGGCGCTAAAGGGTGAATTAGGCAAGCTCGATCATCCCGAGGTCCGTGTCGAGATCGTTCATGCCGGCGTGGGTGGTGTGAACGAAAGCGATGTTTCACTCGCGAGTGCATCGAGTGCGATCATCATCGCGTTCCACGTCGTTCCTGAAGACAAGGCGCTTCAGATTGCTGAGCGTGAGGGCGTGGAAATTCGCCGTTACAATATCATTTACGAAGTCACGGCGACGATTCGAAATGCGCTCGAAGGAATGCTAACTCCCGAAAAGGTCCAGGTGACCACGGGCCGCTCGCTCGTTCTGCGAACGTTCAAGATTAGCCGTTTTGGGATGATCGCTGGCTGTCGAGTCCTCAGTGGAAAAATTGAACGGTCCAATCGCGTCAACGTAATCCGCGATCAAACAGTCATCGGCAACTACAACATTGCCTCGCTAAAACGCGAAAAGGATGACGCCCGCGAAGTGCGCGAGGGAATGGAATGCGGTATCCGGCTTGAAGGATTCAACGACGTCAAGGAAGGAGACTTGTTTGAAGCATACCGGGTCGACGAAGTAAAACGCACTTTGGAATAACCCATAGCGCGTCGTTCCTTACCTCGTCCGATCGTCACAATCATTCTCCAACAGGACACAGCCAGTCGCTCGATGAATTCCCGTCGCACAGCCAAAGCCGCGCAAGCCATCCGGGAGACGGTGAGTTCCACCATTTTGCGCGGGTTGAAAGACCCTCGTGTGAAGGATGTGACGGTTTTGAACGTCGAGGCCAGTGGCGATCTCCGGCATGCCAAGATATACGTTTCGGTCATGGGCGATGCAAAACGTCAGTCGCTGTGCATGCACGGCTTGAATTCGGCACGCGGGTTCTTGCAGTCAAAAGTTGCGGATCGCTTGAAGACCCGTTACACACCTGTGCTCACATTTGTGCTCGATCCAGGCGTGAAAAGGAGTATCGAAGCGTCGAACATCTTGCGAGGCGTTGTCGACGACTCACCAGAGTCCGAAAACGACTCACACGAAGAGGAATTGGAAGAAAGAATCAACTGAATGTCTGCCGCACCAAAAATCAAAGCGTCTGACAAGCAGACCGTTAGCAAAAAGCTAATCACGAATCTCAAGAAGCGGTACAAAGGTACTGCGCCGAAAAACGTGCGGCCTGTGCTCGAGACGATCATCTATGCGATCTGCCTGGAGAACACCTCGTATGATCATGCAGACGAACTCTACGCGCGGATCGATGAACAATACTACGATTTCAACGAGGTTCGGGTCAGCTCCATATCACAACTCGTTGCAACGTTTCGCGGTGCGAGTGATCCGGAGGTTCGCGCTCATCGAGTTCGCACAAGCCTGCAGTTTGTCTTTGAAAAAAACTACGCATTCGAATTCGAAGTGCTCCGCAAGAAGACATACGATCTGGCAAAAAAGCAACTACAGAAAATCAAGTCGCTCTCGCCATTCGTTCGTGCCTATACGCTTCAGTCAACTTTGGGAAGTCATATCGTTCCCGCCGACGACGCCATGTTTGGCGCCGCGATTTGGCTTGGCCTGCTTGAGCCAAATGTCCCCGTGGCCAAAGCCTCGGAACGAATGAAATCAGCCGTTCGCAAGGCAGACGGACCCTTGTTTTCGTTCCTACTACGCAGTCTCGCTACGGACCCGATTGTCCGCAAGACGTTTGAGAGGACGGCACAGAGTCCGCCGGAAGAGGCATTCGAGTTGTCCACGGCAATAGACAGGCTCGAACAGCTGTTCAAGACGGCAAGGACAAAGCGCAAGCGACGTAGTCCCGTGAAGAAGAAAGCCGTCAAGCCGCGCCGCGCAAAATCGGCCGCGAGCAAGCCTGCCAAACGTGGGTCGGCGGCTGCCAAGAAAAAGACCACCAAAAAAGTTCGCAAGAAGACTGCCTCAAAGAAACCGGGGCGAAAGGCGGTCAAACGTAAGAAATAGATTACCGCTCAACGTCGCTAACCTGCCTTGAGTGATTCTAGCTGGTGGTGATCGAGGCCGCTTTGACCGCAGACGAGCAGACCGTTACCGTCAATTCGCGGTGACGCCGTAGGCGCCTCTAACGTCGCGACCACCTTATGCGGGCTCACCCCATGCGAGCGGCATCCAGCGGCCTGCGCCGCCGTAGCGAATGCCGATACATGCGAGACACCGCAACGTTACGGCAATCCCGGCTTGGTGGTCTGGGGGGAATGTGTGTAGAATAGCGGGTGGTGGTGCATGTGTCATGGACGCCACATTGTTTTCTATTGCGGCGCGGATAGCCCGCGCACGATGTGTGAACACCCCCTATGTCGCTCTTCTATTCGTCGGAGCACGGAATTATGTTCATTTTGCCGAGTGCAGCGTCAAGTTCGTTTTTCTGCGTTCGGAAAAGTGGCGTCGATCGCGGGAGTCAAACGCGCTCGCACCGTCCTTGTGCGGAAAACGAGACACGCTCCGTTTCGCGGGCCGCCAAATTGGTCTCGTGGGTGGCCGTTTTCATTCTGGGTCTGGCGAATTGCGGACTTTTTGCACACGCACAGAACCAGTCGAGTGATGCTCCCGCTGTCGGCGAGAAGCAGAAGGACGACAAGCAAAATGACGCCGATCTCACAAAGACCTTCGAGCGGCTCCGACAGCCGGGCGACGACGAGAGCGTTCCCCTGGAACCGATCAGGGCGAGAACGCCACAAGAGCAGAAGCGGCTGGATGCGATGGCTCATTTCATGGTGGGTCAACTTCAGGAATCGCGGCTCGATCCGGCCGGTGCCTACAAGTCATACAAGAAGGCCGTCGAACTCGACCCCGACTCGATAGACATTTACCGGGCGCTGTTGCCGCTTGCGTTCCGACTCAGCAAACCTCAGGATTTGCTCACGTACGGCCAAAAGGCGGTTGAACTCGACCCCGACGACTACAAGACATTACAAATACTTGGTTCGCTTATGGCAGGCCAGCGTAAGTTGTCGGAGGCTCTCGAATTGCTCGAAAAGGCGATTCGGTCCAAGTCACTCGACAAGAAATCGGTCGACTACGTCAAGCTCATGAGAGCACTTGGAACGATTTATGACGCAGCCGGCAAAACACAAAAGGCGGCCGACGCATACGAAGTCCTGCTCGATGCCTTGATTGATCCCGCTAAATACAACCTTGACTTCCGGACGCACGCAGCACTTGTGAGTGACCCGGCCAGCGGCTACGAGGCCCTGGGCGAAGCGTTTCTCAAAGCAAAACGACCGGAGCGGGCCATCGCGGCCTTCGAAGCGGCTGTTAAAGCACGCAAAGGAAACCCGAGCCAACTCAGCTACAGTCTCGCCCGCGTCTACTCGCAAAGCCAGCGATATGAGGAAGCACTAGAGCAACTCCAACATTATTTTGATGCCCAACTCCAGTCGAAAGGACGAGACGCATACGTTCTGCTCGCCACCATTCTCAAGGCAATCGACAGATCCGACGAACTCGTCGAACGGCTGGAAATACTTGCCGAAGACGATCCTCGCAACGCGGCGCTACAAGCCTATCTTGCGGATCAATATATCGCCGCCGATCGGCTCGACGACGCCCAAACGCTTCTCCAGCGCATCGCGGACAGCTCGGGCGACGCGCAGGCGTACCTTGGGTTGGCAGCCGTTCATCGTCGCACGGGAAACGTCGAGAAACTGCTGCACGCGCTGGGAAAGTCACTGAAGGCCGCACGCCGCCGCGAACAGCTCTTGAAGACACTGGCGACTTTGGAATCGGAAGTCGCGTCGATCACAGACGACCAAGAACTCGTCGACAAGCTCATCTCTCTGGGTCGCACTCGCTCGGAGGGAGACGAACCAGAGCTCGACTTTTCAGAAAGCCTCGTCTTGGCGACGCTCGCAGCCCAATCGACTAAGACGGACGACGCCATCCACTTCTATCGATTTGCGTTGGAGCATCGGCGACAACTCGCCGGTGTCATCCTGGACGACCTCGGCTCCCATCTGCTGGAGGTTGACCGTTTGGATGAGGCCGTAAAGACCTTCGAGGAGGCGGCAACCGACCCCGCCCTACGCGATCAACAGCCACATTTTTTAACGCGGCTCGCCCAAGCTCGTGAATTTTCCGGCGACACCGAGGGTGCACTCGAAACGATCCGCGAGGCACTCAAAGCCGTGCCCGATCAACCAGCACTCTCAGGAGTTCGGGCGTATCTGCGGTTTCAGGAGGCTTGGATCTATCTGCATAGCAGGAGGTGGGAGCCGGCCGCTGACGTGTTGCAACAGGTCATCGCAAAGTACCCGCAACATCGCGCCATCGTCCGCAAGTGCCAGTTCAGTCTCTCCAACCTGTACGTTCAGCAGGGTGATTTTGAAAAGGGTACGGCGATTCTGGAGAAGGTCTTCGAGGAAAATCCCGATGATCCGTCGGTCAACAATGATTTGGGCTACCTTTACGCCGAACAGGGAAAGAACCTCGAAAAAGCGGAAGGCATGATCCGAAAAGCGTTGGCCGCCGAACCTGAAAACGCCGCCTACCTCGACAGCATGGGCTGGGTGCTCTACAAGCTCGAGCGTTATGACGAAGCGCTGGAAAACTTGAAGAAAGCAGCCGACAATCTCGACGACACCGACGCAACGATTATCGACCATCTCGGCGACAGCTATCACAAGCTGGGGCGCAAGGCGGAAGCCGTCGATGCCTGGACGAAAGCCCTGAAGAAGGCCCAAGAGCAGACTCATCCCGATCAGAAGGTGATCGACGCCATCAAGAAAAAGCTGTCAGAGAACAAATAGCAAAACGTCGGCTGCGGCGTTTCGCTGGGCGACCCGTGACCGAGGGGCGAATTCGATCGGCAAATCCGTTCACGTTTCTGAGATTCGCAACGCAACCCAAGATCAGGACACCAGCCGCGCTGGAATGTATCATTCATGGCAGGACATTCACACTGGGCAAATATCGCCGTTAAAAAGGGTGCCGCGGACAAACGCCGTGGAAAACTCTTTGGAAAGCTGAGCCGCGCGATCATTGTCGCCGCGCAAAAAGGTGGCGACCCCACGATGAACCTCGCGTTGCGTTACGCCATCGACAAAGCGCGCAAAGCGAGCATGCCCAAAGACAATATCGAGCGGGCCATCAAAAAAGGCACCGGTGAATCGGGCGCCGGGCAGTATACCGAAGTCGCCTATGAAGGTTACGGACCGGCTGGCGTCGCCGTGTTGTGCGATATTCTGACCGAAAACCGCAACCGGACGGCCGGCGAAATCAGAAAAATCTTCGAAGTCCACGGTGGCAATCTCGGTAGCACCGGCTGCGTGGCATGGATGTTCGAACGCAAGGGCCTGTTCATGGTGCCCGCCGCCAACGTCGACGAAGAGGCACTTTTCGACGTCGTGATCGAGGCGGGCGCCGACGATCTTAAATCATCCGGTGACTCGTTCGAGGTGACCTGCTCGGTCGAGGCATTTCCCGCCGTCTCCGAAGTGCTGGAATCAAGCAAGATCCCGACCGAGATGGCTGAGCTCGCGCGGGTGCCCGCCAATACCGTCGAACTCGACGCCAACGACGGCCGGAAAGTGCTCAAGCTGCTCGATGCCCTCGAGGACCAGGACGACGTCCAAACGGTCACCGCCAACTTCAATATTCCCGACGAAGTCATGGAACAGGTTGCCAGCGAGCTGTAGCGGCCGCCGGAATTCGCTCGGGACAAGCCGATCGGGTTCGGCCGACGTCTGAAGCGAGCGCTGCCAATCACGCTGTCGAATGGCTTTCGATTCCCGACGCTTGAATCGATTTCGGATCATCGCAATGATGACCGGCGTGCGTTGAGTCGATGCACGAATGTGGCAGGTTGTCTTAACGGCGTCGCGGCGAATCGTCTGTCGCGCGGAACCGCTGGGCACCGCATTCGCTGTCGGCATCCGCTTGTCTCTCTTAAGTCATCCGGAAGAGCGCGATGATTTCTCGAAACGCGTTACAGCCACGCCGGCGTTTGCTAAGAGTGGCACTGTTGTGCACGTTCGTCCCGTGCGCCGTGAATCGTGTGCACGAGACGCCTGCATTCGCCGACGATACTCGTTCGCCGGCTCGTCTCGCCGCGTCAAACACTCGAGCGCCGTTCTGCTATGTCGAAGGCGGCGCGCGCGAGTGGCCCGTGCTCGCCCATCAGCTCGGCAAACATCAGTCGGTTTCGCTCCTCGCCCAGCTCGATGGAAAAAGACTTGCCCAGGGCGATCGGCTGAGGTTTTCACATCTAAATGTCTCTTTTACCCCCCAGGGAAAACTGCGGATTGTCTCCGACCATTCGAACGAAAAGGAAAAAGGCGTATCGTTTGCGTTGACCATTCAACTTCGCACCGCTGATGCAGTCGATGAGGAGCAGACGATCAGCGTCCGCGCTGCTCCTCCTGGGAGGCCCATCTCCTATCTCGCCGATCTTGGTGATGACATCATTGTCACCTTCCTTAACAATCAAACGAAACAATTTCGGCCGATCGACAAGGGCAGCTTCGATCAGTACTTCCGCCGGTTGCAGGCCCACGGCGTTTCACGGCTGATCGTTTGGCAAACACCGTTTCCCTACATGGCCGATCCTGAAAACTACTCCGAAGAAGACTGGCAACGCACCGAGCGGCAAACTCGAGCAATTGTCGAGAACGACGAGTTGACGGACATTCTCACCGCGTCGACCGGAAAGCTCGCGACCTGGACGTGGCAACGGGCTCTCATTTCGCTTCGCCTGACGCGGGATTTTGGGCCGATGTTCACCAAGAGTGCATCCGAACACGGCATTCGCCTCACGGCCAGCTTTCGCCCGTTCGAGCCGGCACTCACGAAATACTACGAGGTTCCAACGTTCGACTCCGACGGCCACTATCTCTGGGGCTTCTTGCCTCTGGCTTCGCCGGTGGTCAACTATCATGCCCAAAGCGTCTGTTTCGCGAACCATCGCGTTATCCTCGAAGAAATGGTGCACGCTGATGCCGCCGAACCGGAACGCATCGAATTCTCGGGCGTCAAGAACGCTGCCCTGCTCGCCGAGCGATTCCGACAGGGCAAGAGCGATGTCGAACTTGTTGCGTCACATTTTCCTCCCATCGCGGAAGGCTCTTTCGTATTGGTTCGGGACCGGCAAGCCGGCTTTTCACTTAAGCGATATCGGGCCGTGAGTCAGCTCGCTCGCTCCAAACGCGTTCGGCTCACGGGTTACGAGTTGTCATCCCCGGTCGACGGGACGCTACACATCACTAGTTTGAAGGTCCCCTCCGGATACCGGTATCTCATCCTCGCTCGTGCGGGTGAATCCGCCGAAGTGATAGAGATGTCTGTCAAACGTCCCATTGTCCTACGATCCAGAGCAGGTAGCCGCCTGGGACGTGTCAACGTCTATCGCGCTCTTCCTGAATCCGACGCCGACGGCCCGATGACGCGGATCGCCGGAATCTCTGCCACCGGAGAATATCGAACGACCTTTCAGACGATCGAGAACAGTATCGATCGCATTGGCAAAGAACCGACATTCGAGCGGCTCGCGGATTCCGAACTTGTTTTCGATCTCGGTGCCGACTGGTCGGTCGAAATGCTGGACTTCGAACGTCCGGCCGCCCGTCGCATGGCCGTCAAACAACTCAAGAGCCTGTTGCACTACCCCGCGTTCGACGAAATCCTCATCAACACGCGCTCGCACTGTCAGCTCGCTGCGTCGACCGTGGACGGCGTGGATGGTGTCAGGCCGATGCGGCATTACCGGTTGCACGGCAAGAACTATGTCCATCTGGGAATCGACCGCGCGTTCGCACCGATGTCGCTAGCGAATAGCGACACGATCTCTGCGCTGGCCGCCGATCCGTCAACCATCGAGCAGTTGACCACCTGGCAGCCGGGTGCATGGTCTTACGACGAGCCATGCCAGTTGGCGAACAGCCCCTATGCATGGCGTTACCACAGAAACCGCGCCGTTGCTTCAGGGGTCCGTATGTTGCTCACCGATCTCGAAAACGAGTTTCCCGGCGTACGCATTCGCGCGGTCATCCCGCCCAGCGAAGCAGTCACACGTCACGTCCGGAAAGGCTTGGAAACGATGCCCAAGCCCGACGGGGGTGTCTATGGGCGAGACTACTATCGCCATATTCGGGGCTCGCTCAATCACATTCCCGCGATCGGCGAGGGCATGGCCATGGTCGATCTGTCCGGTCTGTCGGTTGAACCCGTATTCCTCGGGGTTCGATTCGCTCCTGAGCCGGGTCCGTTCGGCTTGTACCTGGACGAGTGCCTTAGTGATATGGCCGACAATCGCGGATCGTCATATCGCGGACCACGAAGTTTTTTCTATGAGGCGCAGGAAACCCTCCGCACCAAAGATCACCCGGCATGGCGAACGCGACGTGAACGAATCATCCGCGAGGCCCTGGCCCACAAACAGGAAATCAACGAGGTCATTCTGTACGAAGCGGCCGACTGGCTCTACCATCTGCCCCTGTCGGATGCCGACTTGTGCGGCCACGGTTTTCTCGATCGCTCTAGCGAAGCGGTCGCCGAGTGAAACCTGTATAGTGAACGGTCCGGAGACAGCCGGCGGCATCGCTGGACCTCAATCGCAGCTTGTACCAAGCCGACGTCGCAGGGTGTCACGTTCAAGGAGTCAAGGAGCATCTAATGAGCAGCAAGCCGATCAACATCGCCATCGTCGGTCTCGGTTTCGGTGCGGAGTTCATCCCGATCTACGAGAGGCATCCGGATGCTAACTTGCATGCAATCTGTCAGCGTACCGAGAGCAAACTCAATGAAATCGGCGACGCGTTTGGCATCGAGAAACGGTACACGAGCTACGATGAACTGCTCGAAGACCCGGCGATCGACGCGGTTCACATCAATACGCCTATTCCCGATCACGCACCGCAGTCGATCAAGGCGCTCAAGGCGGGCAAGCACGTCGCCTGCACTGTGCCAATGGCGACCAGCATCGACGAATGTCGCCAGATCGTCGCGCTGACGCGCGAGACGGGGCTCAGGTACATCATGATGGAAACCGTGGTCTACGCCCGCGAGTTTCTGTATGTGAAAGAACTGTACGAAAAGGGCGAGTTGGGAAAGCTCCAATTCTTGCAAGCCAGCCATCACCAAGACATGGACGGTTGGCCCGACTATTGGCCCGGATTGCCGCCGATGCACTATGCGACGCACTGCGTGGGCCCCTGCTTGGCACTGGCCAATTCTGAAGCGGAGTACGTTTCGTGTTTCGGTTCGGGAACCATTCGCGAGGAGTTGATTCCCAAGTACAACTCTCCCTTTGCAGTGGAAACGTGCCACATCAAGTTTCGAGGTTCCGACCTTTCGGCGCGCGTCTACCGGGCGCTGTTCGATACGGCGCGGCAATACCGGGAGAGTTTTGACGTCTACGGCTCGAAAATGGCATACGAATGGCCGCTCATCGAGGGCGAGAAGCCCGTCTTGCACACGGCGAAAAAGGATGAACCGAAAATTCCCGAGCGAGTCAGTGTGCCCGATTATGGCCATCTGTTGCCCGACGAAATCGCCATGTTCACAACCAAGGGCGTGTATGACCTTGATGCGAATCAGCACTTGTCGTTCTCGCAAGGTGCCGGCCACGGTGGCTCACACCCGCACCTGGCAAACGAGTTCGTGAAGGCTCTCACCGAAGATCGCGATCCCTTCCCGAATGCCACTCAATCGGCAAACTGGACGTGCGTGGGCATTCTCGCACACGAATCAGCACTCAACGGCGGCGCGGTCCAACAGCTTCCCGATTTCACGTTCTCGTCGTGAATGGAAGCCTCGTCGTGACGGGAAGCGACGGCGCATTCGCTGATTTGCCAGTGCATCCGATGCCGAAAAGGAGACGCTGGCTTGAAACTCGTCGCGGCCGCATCGACAATGGTTGGCCCGTACGACGTCGAGTTTGTCATTTGACGTCTGGGAATACAGCCGACATTTCGGTTGACGGCAAAAGACGCATTTAACACATGCCCGCCTCGGTTCGCCGAGCGAAGTTTCTCACCGTGATCAAGACCCACCAAAGGTAAATTCGACACCCATGCCCGACAATCCCCAAGTTCTCATTAGTGCGTTCGCCGACGAAGCCGCCAATAGCAAGACAGCCGTCGAACAATTCGCCGCTCTCTCCGGCATCGGACTGAAGTATTACAGCCCCCGGTTTATTGACGTGCTCCAGACTGGCCACGTCAAGCACGTTGTCGAACTCAACACGGCAGAATACAAACGGCTTCGCGCGTTGCACGACGAATACGGCATGCACGTCACCAGCGTCGGCTCGCGCGTGGGCAAGGTCAAATTGTTCGACTTCAAAGACGATTCACACAACGTGTATGTTCCGTTCAAAAAGTACCTCAAGACCGAAGTGGCTGCCACAATTCGCGCTGCCGGCGAACTGGGAACGAAGCTGATCCGCGGCTTCTCGTTTTATCATCCGCTGGGAGAGGCCCCCGAACCCTACATCGACCAGGCGGCTGAGCAAATCGGGACCATTGTCGACCTGTGTGCCAAAAGAGGGCTGGTATACGGACTCGAAATCGAGCCCAATCTCGTGGGCCAATCTGGCTCGACGTTGGCGGCACTCGCACGCAAGGTCAAACGAAGCAACATGGTGGTGATCTACGACGGGGGAAACGTCGCCGCTCAAAACAAGAACCCCGTCCAGTGCTATCAAGAGTACCTCGAAATGAAAAAGCACATCGGCTGGATGCATATCAAGGACTATGCGATCGACCGATCCCTCGACTGGACCGGTGTCGTCGATGAAGAACGGCTGAAAAACTTCGTTCCCGCCAATGTCGGCGATGCCGGACACGAACTCGTTCTGCGAGATTTTCGAGGCGAGATTCCCCGACTCGAGAAGAAAATGAAAAAGCTCGGCGTGCCGGGCGTGTTTCTCGAAACCGAACCCCATCTGAAAGGTGGCGGCCAATTCGGTGGATTCAGCGGCCCGGACGGAATGGGCGTCGCGGTTCGCGGGTTATGCTCGGTTCTGGACTACGTGGGCATCGATTATCGCCTGCGAGACTTTCAGGATATTCGCGCCGCACGCGGATTCTAGATCCCGTTCGGGATGACTGTGGCGGCTATCGGACGATTTTCGGTCTTTAAATATCGTCTCTACGCCGCCAGAACCCGCTACACTTGTGTCGAATTCGCTCTAGAGCGCGTTTGACGAAACGGTAGCGACTCAAAAGCCCATGTTTCAGCTTCAATCGCGTCTGATGCCGCTACAACAAGACTATACATGGTTTAGCGTGGAGTCGGCTCGATGCTTTGTCGGCACGCTGCATTCGAGATATCATGCCATATGGAAAACGTATTCTCCTTCTTCCAAGAATCGCTGATGTCGGTCGTTGATAGGACGTGAGGCCCGAGAGAAAGCGAAACGCCGTCACGACAATACCGCGTGTGGTGTCGTGAGCAAGTTCTCATTAAATTCCGTCCCAAAATCCAGTTGTGGTGCGTTTCGACTCGACAAATCAGGGGTTTGACGTCGTTCATCAGTGGGTTTCAGGACCAACTCGAGCACGGATTTGTTAGCATGACATTCGACATGAAAGCGTTACAGGGAATTTTAGTCTGCCCGCAATCGCATTCTGAACTTGTCTTGGACGAAGAGAAGCTGATCTGCACGGATTTAGAATGCCGGTTGCAATTCGACATTCAGGATGGAATACCAGTGATGCTGGTCGACGAGGCGCAACAGTTGTCGGACCACGACTGGCACGCCGCAATGAACCGCAACAACCGAGATACAGATGGCCGAACATCCGACGACGAATCGGACTCCAATTGAGAACGGCTTACATATTTTTTCGAAGGATGGCTGGCCGTTGGGCGAGGGATGCAGGATTCAGGGAGCATCGTCACGTACGAGTGCACACTCGCTGACTGCTTCGCCGTCAGACGACGCATCGCCGCGAGCCGATCATTCCACTTCTCGAAAAAGGCGGTACAGAACCATGTTGTCTCGCAGTGCTTCGCTGTGTTTGCTGGTCGGACTGTCGGCGTTCGTCTGCTGCACCTTCACGACGACTGTCTCGTACGCCCAACAACAGCGTGAGATCTCCACGACGCCGAACTCAGCCGACGACGGCGCACAACAGCCCTCAAAACGCGCTCAGTACACGATCCGTAAAGACCACGACCCAAATGGCATCGGCAAATTCTACCACGACCGGGAAATCGCCCACGTCATGGGTTATCTGGCGGCACCGTGGCTTGAACGCCCCCAGCGCGAAGGAGAAGAGAAGCTTTCCAAGTTAATTAACGCGCTGAACATCAAGCCCGGCATGGTTGTGGCGGATATCGGTGCCGGCAGTGGTGTGATATCAGTGATGATGGCCCGAAAGGTTGTTCCAGGCGGAAAGGTGCTTGCCGTCGACATTCAGGAGGAAATGCTCAGTCTGCTCTCGAAGAAAACGAAGCAGATGAAGATTACGAACATCGAGCCTGTACTCGGCACAATCAAGTCGCCGAATTTGAAGCCCGGTACAGTCGACTTGGCCATCATGGTCGACGTCTATCACGAATTCAGCTTTCCCTACGAGATGATGCTCACCCTGTCGAAGGCGATGAAGCCGGGCGGGCGCATCGCTTTCGTTGAGTACCGCAGGGAAGATCCCAAAGTGAGAAAGCTCATCAAACTCGTGCACACGATGACCGAGGCACAGGTCAAAAAGGAAATCGGTCAGCCGGAATTCCGTTTGAAATGGAAACAGACCATCGACGTGTTGCCGCTACAGCATATCGTCCTGTTCGAGCGCATCGGGGAAGCGGCCGAGACTCGCGATTGAGGGCGCTGCCGTTCGACTACGGACCTGAGTGCACAGACTGAGACCGATAATCACAATAAAAGAATCGCCGCCACCGTTCAGAGGGGGGATGAACGATGACGGCGACTTCAAGATTGACCGGCGGTTTTGAACCGTACGGCTTACGTTCAGAAGAGGCGTCTCAAGTTGTGGGTCCGCACAGGTAGGCGTGTCACTGTCCAGCCTGGAAGCCGTCCAACCGCGTCGGCAAACAATCGAAGATGTCGAATCACGGAGTCAAATGGTCGGGCGGCCTCACGATTCATCAAGCTGCCGGTCAACAAGGCAGACCTGATCGAGCCGTTTGCTTGGCTCTGGGTTTAGTTATCGGAAGTCACAGCGGGTGAATCGAGCCGATTGCACCGAGAGCGCGTTCCCCGGATTGTGGCTGAGGGACCAATCGCTCTTAGAGAGCCCGTTGTGCCGATTATCTGAGGGTTCCGGCGGCCCAGTGCATCACGTTCTGCCAGCCGAAACGGTTATTCCAGCATTAGAGCCGACATGACGTCGACAACGCGACACCCATTGTGAAAGCGTGGCGCAATCGTACGTGAAGGCAAGCGGAAACCTGGATCGCGGCAGTGGAAATGCTCAATTTTCAGGTTCGGCAGCGTCGAGCAGACGTGTTTCGGACCAGGTATTCAATCAGGGAAGCTCGAATGTGTGGTCGGGTGAACGAACGGTGAGCACCGGACAGGGGGCTTTGCGGACGACCTTTTCGGCCACACTGCCCAGGAGCACGTGGGCCAATCCGCTTCGGCCATGCGTCGACAATACGATCAAATCGATCGCGTGCTCACGCGCATACCTGATGATCTCCAAGAACGGCGGCCCCTGACAGGTGCGGCGAACGACCGCCAGTCCCTCGGTCCACGCGAGGTCGGGCATCTTGGCCATCATCTCCTCGGCGCATCGCCGCTGATCCTCGACGTAGTCACCCGGGGGCGGAAAGGCAAAGCCCGGTTCCGGAAGCATGGCGACGAGATCCTGAACCACATGCAACAAGTGCAACTCAGCACCGAACGGTCCCGCCAACGCACAGGCGTATTTCAGAGACAGTTCAGAAAAATCGCTGAAATCGATCGGAGCGAGAATGCGCTTCAGATGGATTGTCATCATTATGCCTTTTTACTAGTGGCCTGCCTCATGATAACGGGATCAAATAAGATGATGCAAGCACATCCAGTTCGCGCAACTCGTTAACGCCACTGCACTTCAGCGACACGCGACTGATCTCATCGATTCGACGTTGCAAGTCGAGCGGTTTGGCGCGGGAGTGCCACGTCGCTTGGCTCATGTTGACCAATTCAAAACGGGCCAGTATTCTTCGCGGCCGATTGCCGGTCGATGCCACATCACTTCTCTGGACCTCTATTGCGTCGCGCGTGCTCCCCATTCGGTGGGAGCGCACCTGCGTTACGATCGGGCCGGTGGAAATAAGGAGATTTCGTGCCAAACGTTCGATCCGCTCAAGGTATTGGAGTCGGCAGCGCGTATTCGTGCGTGCGTGCCGCCGTCTCAGCCGCCGTGATCTTGTGCTTCGTCGCCTGGCTATTGCCGATCACTAGTAAATTGCTCGCTGCCGATTCCGACGCTCGAACGACTAATATCAGCAGCAAACGCGAAAGCGTTCTCGTTTTGAACAGCGGACGAATCGTCAACGGCCGTATCAGTCAGAGCGCTCTTGGATATGTCGTCGGTAAACCCAACGGCCACATGCTCATACCGTTCGAGCACGTTCAACTTCAGGCCGAAAGTGTTGCCGATGCGTATCGGATCATGCAGAGTTCTCGAACGGACCCCTCTCTCGCCGATCACCTAAAGCTCGCTCGCTGGTGCATCACGAACCAACTGCACGACGCAGCACGGCAGGAACTCACCGTAGCGCTTATGTTCGATTCCGAAAACCCGCAGACGCGACGACTTCTCCGTCGGCTCGAAGAAGCCGTGCATCCCGAGAAGCCGATGCACCGTAAACTTCCCGTCGCTCACCAGCGGACAAACGACGGCTTCGAACGATCGGAAGCCGTTTCGTTGGCTGGGTTGTCGCGAGAGACCGCGCGCGTGTACGTGCGCCGCGTTCAGCCCATCTTGATGAATCGTTGCGCCAACGCCACCTGCCACGGACGGTCCTCCCCATCGAATTTTCACCTGTTTCCAGTCCGCGCGGGTCGCAACAGCCGAGGCAACGTGGAGCGGAACCTTGCGGCGACCCTAAGACAAGTCGACATGGACCGACCGCTTAAGAGCCCGCTACTCGTCGTTCCTCAGACGCAGCACGACAGGAAAGGGCGCGCGGTCTTCGCCAGCCCGAAGGATCAGGTCCTGCTCGAAACGTTGCGAGACTGGGTGCAGCAGCTTTCGAAGACACCTGCAAACGCCACGCCGGAAGACTCGTCTAAATCAAACAAGGACGACACATCGCAACCAAATCAGGAACGTGGCATCCTATTTCGCTCGCAGTTCCCGAAAACGACCGGCGATCCAGCCGCGAAACTCAATGCGGTCACCAAGACGGCATCAAAAGACGACTTGCTGGAACGAGTGCTACGAGATGAACGGCACGACGCCTTCGACCCGGACGTCTTTAACCGCGCCGTGCACGGCGCAGGACGCGCTGCGCCGAAGCCGGCGTCTCGCACGACGGCCCGATAGTTCTGCGGCAAGCTCGTTGCGGATAAAAAAGCCGCCGAGATGTTCGCGAGGGCACGTCCCCGTTCAACAGCACCAGCGGCGGATCGCACGGGCGTACGTGTCGGTTCCCAATTCGAGTTGTTCCAGTTCGATCCACTCGTCGTGCGTGTGTGCCTGCGCGATGTTACCGGGGCCAAATACGACGAGGTTCTTCATTTTGCCGAACATAGTGCCATCGGTTCCGTATGAAACGGTCTGGGCTGTCGACTTCCCCGCAACATCGAGGCAATCTTTCACGAACTCCGAATTGGGATCGACGTACATCGGGCGCGCGCTGCCGTGCAAATCAAATTCGAGTTCGTGCTCGACAGCCGATGCCTTGACGCGCGCGATCAACTCATCGGGGTTCTGTCCGGGCATGGGACGAAAGTAAACTGTGCACACACTCTGAGGCGGGGTGATGTTAAACGCCCTGGTGTGATCGTTGATCCCGATGTTCCAACTGACGGTCGGCGGGTCGAACTCATCGTTACGCCAGCGAAGGTCGTTCTCGGTTTCTTCGTACAGCCGTTTCATCTCCACCAGGAATGGAATCATCTTCAGATTGGCGTTGATACCCTCACGCGTACTCGAATGCGCGGCCTTCCCGTGCGAAATGACATGAAAGCCGTAAGTGCCCTTATGTGCGTAGACCACGTTTAACATCGTCGGCTCACCGATAATGCCGTGGCTCTCGCCAGAGACCATTTCTTGATACAACTCTGAGCGCGCCGCGACCTGCGACGCGCCGCCGTAGCCGACTTCCTCGTCAGCCGTGCAGGTCATGTAAACCGGCTGTTTCAAGTCATCGGGTGAAAACTGTCCGGCCGCTGCCAGCATGCAGGCAATCGACCCTTTCATGTCACAGCTGCCGCGTCCATAGAGCCGCTTGCCGACAACTTTCGGCGAAAACGGGCCATGTTCTTCGGTGAACCACGGGTCAGCGGGGACGACGTCGGTATGCCCGAAATAGGCGACACCGCCCGTGCCGGAGCCCAATTTTCCGATCACATTCGACTTTGGCACGCCCTTGGCATCATCGAAATCGATCCGCTCCGTTGCAAAGCCGAGCCGCCGAAGTGTCTTCTCGACGTAATCGGAAACGGGGACGTTCGAAAGGACACTCGTTGACTCAAACGCGACGAGTTCCTCCGTGTATTCGAGTGCATTCATTCTCGGTCTTTCACTAGGTGGTGTATCTTTGTCGCTGAATTCTTCGGATTCCAATGCACCAAGCCGACGGCATGTGACTTGCCGAACATGGATTGTTTGGACTTCCAGCTACACGCAGTACGCCTCGGCCGGGTTCAACCGAGGTGCCTTTTGAAAACGGCTTTGGTGCGTCTCCACATCTCTTCCGACAATACGTGACCGGAACCCTTTTCAATGTAGTGCGAAAAGTTCTTTTCGGCATGCACTCCGGCATAAGCTTGCGAGACCATCTGGACGGCTGCCTCCACGTCGGCGATCGGTGTTCCGCTGTCATGTTCACCGAAGTTCATGTGAAGTGCTCGGGGTGCGATCAGGCCGACGATATCGGGCGTATCACCGTCGGAATATATTCCCGGGATAAAGTTAGGGAAGCAATGTAACAGCTTTTCGCGGTGAATTCCCTTGTACGTCGGTAGACAACAGTTGCCGACAAGGCACTTGATCCGTTCCTCCCAGGGGCCGACGAGCCAAGTGTGCGTCGAACCCATTGAGTGCCCGTAACAGCCGATCTTGTCTGACTTGACTTCGTCCCGGCTCACGAGGAAATCGATGGCGCGTTTCATGTCGAGAATGTTCTTCCACGCCATGCATTTCCCGTCGACGACGTAACGTAGGAATTCGAAACGCTCGTATTGGCCTGCCTTGAGTTTGCCGTCCGGGTCCTGCCGTTCCTCAAAGCATAGCGCATCCGGACAAATTACGACGTAACCTTCGCGGGCCAGAGCCGCTCCGGTGTGATGCATGGCGTTTCCGGAAAGGCCCGCGGGTTCGCCTTTTCCAAGCTGGTACTGCCCGGCATGCTGATGCCACACTGCAATGGCTGGCGCCGGCCGAGAAGCCGAGACGCCTTCGGGAATCAGCAGCAATGCCGGAATGGGGTCATTCGGCTCGGCATCATAATAGAGCGACTCAATCGTGAATCCCTCTTTCGCAATCGATTGGCGATGTTGTACGTTCAGATCGCACGGCTCGGGCCAAGGTCCGCCGAGCCCAGCCAACAGCTTGTCGCGAAAATCAGCTGCAGCCATTGTGAAGTCTCCCGGACGCCAAGGTATTTCAGGCGGCCATAATGACCAACACGCTTCGGGCACCGCTCGCAGACCTTCCGTTGAACGGAAAGTCAACGACTGAATTCGCTCGTGTTAGTCGCCCCCGCCAGGTAGCCCAGACTAACAAATTCGAGCACGGTCGTCTAAAGTCGCCCGATTTTCGCCAATGGTCGCTGGCACGCGCGTTGCGAAATCTTTCCGAGAATCGACGCTAACGACGCTTGCGGACCGCTGTCTGAATCTCTCGGCGATCGGATTGCTTTTTGAGTTTCTCACGTTTGTCGTGCAATTTGCGGCCCCGGGCGACCGCAACCTTCACCTTGACGATGCCGCGCGTGAAGTAGACGCTCGTGGGAATCATCGTCAGTCCGTTGTCGCGGGCCGACTGAGCGAATTTGATCATTTCTCGCTTGTGCAGCAAGAGTTTTCGCAGCCGACGAGGCTCGTGATTCATGACGGTCGCCTGGGGATACTCGGCGATGTCACAACCCACAAGCCACAATTCACCGTTCTGAATGCGGGCATACGCTTCGTTGATCGAGATTTTCCCATCGCGAATGCTCTTCACCTCGCTGCCTCGCAGGGCAATGCCGCACTCGAGTTCGTCGATGATGTCGTACAGATGCCTCGCCTTGCGATTCCGGCACACGGTGCGCGAGTTGGCATCGCCTTTCTTGTCAGCCTTCTTGCCCATTTTGTCTTGTTACACCGTCGACATTGTTTTTGTGGCCTTGAAGAAGCGGATTTGCGCAGAGGCGTGATAAACTCCTGTGCAATATTCGCAGAAAGACGCGACGAATCCAAGTGGCAGTGCGCCTTCCCGGCAAAGGCCAACACACGAATTTGCGAACGCTTTGAATTCGTGATACACATGAAGTGTCGAATCGGCGGCACGTAAGCCCGATTGTCGCAGCTATCGCGTCGACGATTCGAACAACACGGATGCGGAAACACGCTCCGCCCACCACGAAGTTCCAACAGCATATGCCAATTCACCTGAGTCGAGAGGGTCTTTCCATGTTGCGTCCGACTACCGCTGCGTCCATGTTTGTTTTGTGTCTCACGATCTGCTGCCGTCTCGCGGCAGCGGACGAAGGTACAAGCGAGGCCGGCCCCCGCACCGTATTTTACGCCATGGGCGACGTGCCATATTCCGACGCTGACGACGTGCTGCTGCCGAAGCAAATTGCCGAGCTGCCCTCGGATGGCGAGTTTCTCATTCACGTGGGCGACATCAAGCCCGGCGGGGCGGCTTGCGACGAAGCGGTCTTTGCGAAGGTGTCCGGCATGCTGAGCAAGTCGCGGCTGCCGGTGTTCATCATACCCGGCGACAATGAATGGAACGACTGTGCTGACCCGAATTCGGCTTGGTCGCATTGGCATGATCACTTCATGCGCTTCGACCAACATTGGCATCATCGACTTGGCGTATTTCGGCAACTCGAACGCGAAGAGAACTTTTCGTTCGTTAGTGAGGGCGTGCTGTTCATCGGTCTGAATTTAGTGGGTGGCGCCCTGCACGATGCGGACGAATGGAAACGCCGACACGCACAGAACGTCGACTGGACGCGCCGAAACTTCGCAAGGTTCGGTGACGACGTGTACGCCGTCGTGATCTTCGGTCACGCGCACCCTCGAATCGACCACAGCGACTACTTTGAACCACTCAGCAAACAGGCCACGCAACTCGCCAAACCGATATTGTACCTTCACGGCGACGGCCATCGCTGGATCAAGGACCGACCGTTTCAAGCAAAGAACATTCTCCGCGTCCAAGTCGACCAAGGCGGCATCGCACCACCGCTCAAGGTCGTCGTCACCGCCGACCCCAAAGAGCCATTCCTTTTCGACCGCAGAAAGTGAAACGCAACACGCGTACATGTCACGCCTGCTGCGTAAAGCGAGTCACCTGTTCACAAACATTGTTTGGGCGCGCGGAGAAAACTGTGGAACAACCGATTTTCACTGGATACAATGCAATCCGCGATCCACTTTGGCACACGAGACTTTGCCAACTGGGTTTTCGGACGCCTTCTCGCATACTGGAGGGGCAGCATGGTTCATGTCAGCTTGGATGCCAGTGCCGGCCACGGTTATCGCGAAGCGTTCGACGTGTCGACCGAAATGTTTCTGATCGGCGGCAGTGAAGAAGCCCAGCTGCGGATCGTCGACCCGATCGTCAGCCCGATGCATTGTGCGGTCTGTCGTCGCCCCGACATGGCAGTCCTATTGGACTTCGGAAGCTGGCCGGGAACGTCAGTCAACGGCCGATTTTTTCGAAACGGTATTCTGCAGCTGCGCGACGGCGACACCCTTCAGCTGGGACCGATGACAATCGGCGTAAGAATTTCGCTTGATGCAGCTCAGGTCGGCGGCCCCGATGTGCCGTCGGGTGCTCGAAGCCCCGGCCAGGCCGTTCGGACTGCCGACTGGTCAGGTGTGCCGGGAAAGCCGGAATTGGGAACGACACGACACGTCGAGGTCGTCAACGCTGGAAGCTTGACGGTGATCGGATTTCGTTCCAGAGGCCTTCCCAAAAGCGGCTCGATTCACGAATACCGCACAGAGTTGTTTCATGTCCTCGAGAGGTGTCAGACCGAAATTCTGGGGGTCGACCTGGAAGGCCTGCGATACATCCCCAGTGAAGTTCTGGGAGTGCTTTCATCTGTGCGACAGCGCGTCGCCGAGCTTCATCTCTATCGCCCATCGGCAGATGTGCGCCGGACGCTCGAGACCGTTAGATTCGACGAACATGTCCACGTAACGGAAGCGCCGGATTGGCTGGAGTAACCGTCGGCCGAATGTCTTGCGGGCCACCGACCGTTTTTCAAAATGGCTCTTACTCTAATGCGTCGACGACTTGATTGTCGGAACGATCTGACAAGTTCTGGAAAAGCCCTTGGGTCGAGTCGTCTCCAGTCGCGTCCGAATGGATGCTCTCGGGAACGAAACGAGCCGAGCCATCGACGAATGCAAACAAAGCGCCACCGGGATGACGGCTGTCCCAACCTAGGGCAGACGGCGTCTCGGCGTGCATGTTGGTATTGATATCGTATTCCCCAGCACTTGCCAAACCTTCAAGATTCGTTGTCCCGCCCCAGCGGGAATTAATTTCGTGGGCAGTTCCGATTGATTCACCGAACAAGATCGTGTTGGACAGACCGTCAGCGATATGCTGAAAATCGACCGAGCTGTTCAAATAAAAGACGCCGCCGCCGTCGTAACGACTATCGGGCATCGGTGGCAGCAAAATGCCGGTGTCCGGCGTCGTGCCCAGCGTTGCATCGACCGTGCCTGCCCCCCAGTTGCCTGTGTAGTTCGATGTGCCGGTGATGACGGTGCAAATATCTGACGGGCAGCGGAAAACACGAATTGGTAAGTCGAGTATCCCCACTCCCTTCACCGAACCACCCGCGGCAGCAGCAGCAGCGTCGATCTGCGGACTGAGTTGTCTCTGATCGATATACGGCAACAAGGCAACTCCCCAGCCGGCAAAGCTATGCGAATCGGTGGTATCCTGAACGCGCCCCATGGGAAGCGCGGCGTAGACGTCGTAATAGGTCTGCACTGCGAGCCCGAGTTCTTTGAGTTGTTTGCGGCATTGTGTGCGGCGTGCCGCTTCTCTGACGCGCTGAGCGGCGGGCAACAACAGGGCAATAAGGGCTGCGATAATCCCAATCGTGACGAGAAGTTCAATCATCGTGAAACCGCGTTTTCGATGTTTTCGCATCATCGTTGGCACCTTTTTTTGCGGGCACTTTCGAGGACGGTGGAATTGGCGACATTCAAGCCCTAACGAGCCGCTCACGTCCCGCCCCTCACGCTTCATGCCGAGTCGCCCGTGTCGCACAGAATTGGAAAACCCAGGATGATCGTGCGATAACGCCGCGAATCAGCGGATGAGAAGCGTACAGCCTATTTGTAGCCGCATCGCGTCAAAATGTAAAGAAAAATGACAGTCACCTCGTCCAATTCGTGCCGTGATCGGTCATCACGTTCCGCCTCGTAAGCTTTGACGCGTCTCGTAGGAAAACGCGTTATGGGCGGACAGGAGAGATCAGGTTGTTTGACTGAATCAAGACACGTTGCGGTTCGTGGATTTCTGCATGGATCGATTCATTCCCCTCTCGACGAACGAATCAGCCATCATTGGGTGCCCACCCTAACGATGATATTTGTGTGAGTTTGGCGGCGAATCGAGTCCTTGATCCCGTTCGGGATAACTGTGGCGGCTACACTGATGTCGAATGCGCTCTAATGCCCCGTCAAGGGCTTTGTTTCGGGTCGCCGTGTCGCAATTCCGCACGAAAGCCTGAGGGATTCGTGCTCACGCAGTACGCACGCAACGCGAATACCGACATTTGACGCAACACCAGGCTGCAAGCGCCGCTCTTCCTAAGCCATAAACGTACAGTGCCTTGAGCGTCGGGCGCCCTAATCGGTAATCTAACGTGAACAGACGGTCTTGGCATGCACTATTCCGGAATCGGTTTTTTCGGGCATCCACCATCCAGGAAACGCGCAGCGAGCAAGAACGGATACAGCCAAGCCGCCTTGCTGCGAGCGTCACTCACCGAACCGACATTTCAAGAGATCAAACGGAAGAGAAGTTATGCGCGAAGCCGTCGTTGTCGAAAGCCTTCGAACCCCGCTGGCCAAATCGTATCGTGGAAGTCTGAACATCACTCGTCCGGACGATTTCTTGGCCCACGTCATCAAGGAAGTTGTGGCAAAGGTGCATCAGCTCAAACCGGATGAGATCGAGGATGTCGTCATCGGCTGCGGCTTTCCGGAAGGGATGCAAGGGATGAACGTCGCCCGAATCGCGTCCTTGCGAGCAGGTCTGCCTGACTGCGTGGCCGCTACGACAATCAACCGGTTCTGCTCGTCGGGCCTGCAAGCCATCGCGATGGCCGCACATCAAATCATCGTCGAAGGTGCCGACGTAGCGATCGGCGGCGGCGTGGAAAGCATCACACAAGTCGGATATACCGAGGCCAACCAGAACCCGTGGATCGCCGAGCATTTCCCCGGCATCTACATGGTCATGGGTGACACGGTGGAAGTTGTCGCCAAAAAGTACAGGATTTCGCGGGAATCTCAGGACGAATACGCGTTCTCGAGCCAACAACGGACGGCTCGCGCCCAACAGGAGGGGTTGTTCGATGCCGAACTCGCGCCAATGAACGTGACCCGGGCGATCATCGACAGAAAGACCGGCGAGAAGGTCGGCACCGAAGAGCACCTGCTCGAAAAGGATGAATGCAACCGCCCCGATACAACGCTCGAACGGCTCGCCTCGCTCAAGCCGTACTTCGATCCGGAAAACGGCAGCATTACGCCGGGCAATGCTTCGCAGCTCTCCGACGGCGCATCGGCCGCGCTATTGATGTCGAGCGACAAAGCCAAAGCGCTCGGTTTGAAGCCGAAACTGACCTATCGCGGACTGGCGGTGACCGGCTTGGATCCGGTCGAAATGGGCATCGGCCCGGCGATCGCCATTCCAAAGCTGCTCGGGCGTCATGGGCTGAGCGTCGATGACATCGACCTGTGGGAACTCAACGAAGCCTTCGCCGCGCAAGTCGTCTACTGCCGAGACCTGCTGGGCATCGATCAACAGAAGTTGAATGTCAACGGTGGATCGATCGCCATTGGGCATCCGTTTGGCATGAGCGGTGCCCGGATGGTCGGCACGTTGGCCAACGAGATGCAACGACGTCAGGGGCGCTGGGGCGTCGTCACAATGTGTATCGGCGGAGGGCAAGGGGCGGCCGCCCTGTTCGAGCGCTGTGATTGACCAGGTCTTGAGGCGCCGGCACCGGACTCTGCAGCATCCGAGCGATTGCGCACCGGTCGATCTCGGAAACTCTGCATCGAGCGCCCCGGTCAAACGATTGTGGAGTTTCCGCGAGTGCCCAAGACGGTGTCTCTGGGGCGAGATTCGCAAGAACTCACTGTGAATTCTTCTTCACATTGCAGGATTGCCGGGGGTTGTAGTCTAATACAAGCTATGGATTAGGCCAAAATTGTGTTTGAGCACCGTGCTCTATTCCCTGGCGGCGCCGAAAGGCGGTTTGGTACTTGAAAATGTTGCCCCCGCGTACCGGAACCCGCCACGAGTTCTCGTACGTTGTTCTCACTGGAGATCGTTGTGAGCGAAGCGGGCCCGCTTGGCGAGAAAAACGAAAATCGCTCCGAGCAGAATCCGGCGGAGAACCACGCCAACATGGAGACATTGCCGCCAACCGGATCGGATGCCGCCAACCGACCGCCCCCTTCATCGCCTGATGGCGATACGCCGCCGCAAAAGGTCGGCCGCTACGATATTGTCGAGTTACTCGGCCACGGTGCCATGGGAACCGTGTACCTTGGCCACGACACCGAGCTCGACCGCAAGGTCGCGTTGAAGATTCCCAAGCAACATGTCGACGACCCGGAACTCAAGGAACGTTTTCTCAGAGAAGCGCGGGCCGCCGCGACGCTGCATCATCGAAACATCTGTCCCGTTTACGATATCGGCGAATCGGACGGCGTAAACTTCATCACGATGGCATTCGTTGAGGGCGATCCGCTTTCTGAGTCGATCTCGTCTGACGGTGCTTGGTCGGCCGGCGATGCCGTCGCGGTTGTCCGAAAATTGGCTGACGCTCTCCGCAAAGCGCATGACCAGGGCATCATCCACCGCGACCTCAAACCGTCAAACATCATGATCGACCGCGAACGAGAACCGGTCATCATGGACTTCGGCTTGGCACGGCAGATCGACCAATCGGAAGACGAACGACTCACGCAAAGCGGCTCGATTCTCGGGTCACCCGCCTACATGTCGCCGGAGCAGGTCGAGTGTGACGCCGAGCGAATTGGCCCCGCGTCGGATGTCTACAGCCTGGGAGTCATCCTCTACGAACTGCTGACCGGAACGATTCCGTTTCGAGGCTCTATTGCATCGGTCATTGGACAGGTCGTCACCTGTGAGCCAACGAAACCGACACAGATCAATCCAAAGATCGACGCGCGCCTCGAATCGATTTGCCTGAAGATGATGTCAAAACGCATTGAGGACCGGATTTCTTCGATGCAAGACGTCGTCGACGTGCTGGACGAGTATCTTCGCGATCCGATGCCCGCGTCGGTACCGAAGACGTCGCGAGGTCCGGCGGCCGAAACAGTCGAGGCGACCGCGACATTAGGAAATGAAGCCCAGGGCGCCGAGGCGCAGCCAACGGCAGTCGCGCTCCACATTCCCAAATGGGCCATCTGGCTGGCCATCGGTTTTGTGGCCATCGGATTCGGGATCACCTGGAAACTGATGACGCTGATGCTTGCTACGAACACGAACGACAAGAATTTTTCTGTCTCTGAGGACTTCCGAAATCAGATTCAGGAAAGCGGGCATGTTCTCTTTTTGGACGATAAGGAGTTTTCCGTCGATCAGCTTGGTGCGCTGTTGAATCTCGAACCGGGCACGCACTTCTTTAAAGTAATGCATGGCAGCAAAACCGTAGACAACGATCCGATCGTTGTTGACGAAGAGAACCCAATGGATTACACGATCAACTACGATGAAGAGAAAGGCTACCACGTCGTAGCGAAGCCACGAGCGCCGGCGGATGACGGCACTGGTACCGATGACGGCGATCCCGTCGACGAGACATCGAATGAGCCATGATCTTCGGGCTTGTGCACTCCTCGGCGTTGCCTGCCCGCGCCGAAGCTGCCCAAATCACACTGCCCCGTAAAGTGCTGCCCAGTGAAGTGCTGCCCAGTATCAACCACTCTGTGAAAGGTTCATCAGCCGGCCGAAGCGTTCCAGCACGTGCACTTTAAGCGGCGCGAACTGCGGCTCATCGAACATGCCGCTGTGCACCAGTTCGAATCCGATCGACCGCGCTTCATCGAGAACCTCGCGGTCACGGATGACGTGGGCCACCTTGAGCGGAAGTTGGCCGTGTTGCTTCGTTCCCAGAACGTCGCCCGGGCCTCGGATTTCGAAATCGACTTCTGCAATCTTGAACCCATCCGACGTTGACTCCAAGGCATGCAGCCGGCGGTTGCCCTCTGCCGAATCGGTGTCCGAAAACAAGAAGCAATAGCCCTGAAAACTTCCCCGCGCAATTCGCCCGCGAAGTTGATGCAGTTGCGATAGTCCGAAACGCTCCGCCTGTAGTACCACCATCAACGTTGCGTTGGGCACGTCGATTCCCACCTCGACAACCGTCGTTGAAACGAGAACTTGAATCTCACCTGAGTCAAACGCTTCCATGCTCTGGGTCTTCTGCCCGCGATCCATTTGACCGTGCACCAACCCCACGCGGAAGTCGCCAAGTTCACCGGCCGACAATTCCTCGAACACATCGACGGCCGAAGCGAGCGGAACCGACTCGGTTTCGGCGGAGTCGAAAGCAGCCTCTAGATCGTCGGTCGCCATCTCATCGGAATCGGTTGCCGGACTGGATGTCGTCGATTCGACGCGAGGGCAGATCACGTACGCCTGCCGACCGGCGCGGAGTTGCTTGCGGAGAAAACCCCACGCACGGTTGCGGGCTCCCGCTCCGACGACCCGGCTCGTCACCACGCGTTGTCGTCCGGGCGGAAGCTCGGAGATCGTCGTGATGTCGAGATCACCGAACTGCGTCAGACAGAGGCTACGCGGAATCGGCGTGGCCGTCATCACCAACACATGTGGCGACATCGCACCAGAGGTGAAGCGTGCCCGCTGTTCGACGCCAAACTTGTGCTGTTCGTCGATGACGACCAGCCCCAACTTCGAGAATTCGACGTCCTTCTGGATGATCGCCTGCGTGCCGACGATCAATTGAGCCTGCCCCTCGCGAACATCGTTTAGTGCTCGCTCTCGTTCACGCGCGCTGAGTTGTCCTCGCAATAGAAGTCGCTCAACGCGGCTCTGGGACAGGGTCTGTTCGATGGTCGCCCAATGCTGAGTGGCTAAGACCTCGGTGGGCGCCATCAGCACGGCTTGATACCCGGCGGCAATCGCGACCAGCATGGCGTAGAGCGCCACCGCCGTTTTGCCGGCTCCCACGTCAGCCTGCAAGAGCCGATGCATTGCGCATCCGCTGGCCAGGTCTTGGGAAATCTCGCGGACAGCCTGGTCCTGTCCGTCGGTGAAGGAGAACGGAAAGAGCCGACGAATGCGGGCGTCGATCTTGGCCGTTGTCGGCATCTGAGCGGCTTGATCGTGCTGCTTCCAATATCGGCGGCGCAGCGCCAGTGCCAGTTGGAACTCGAACAGGTCATCAAATACAATCCGCCGCCGGCCGGCATTGTATTCGTCCATGCTCTGTGGCAGATGAAGTTGACTGAGTGCCTGTCCGATTGGCGGAAGGCCGTGAGCCTCGAGAAAAGCCGCCGGCAGCTTCTCCGGAACCGTCGAAGCAAACTGCTCGACCGTTTCGCGCATGATGCGCCGCATTTCGTGCATCTTCAGACCGTCGGTCAGCCCGTAACAGGCCAATACGCCGCCGTGTGGCTGGGCGACGTCCTCTTCCAGCCATTTGGTCTGCGGATGCGAGAACTCCCAGCGTCCGTCGCGGCGTTTCGGCTTACCAGAGAAAAGTACGTGTGCATTCGGCTGGAACGCCTTGAGAACCCACTTCTGATTGAACCACAGACCTCGAACGTGACCGCCGACACATTCCAGCAGGACGGCCGAGAGAGTTCGCCCGTGGGAGAGGCGGCGGACGTCGACGTCGACCACACGGCCGGCAACCGTTTGCAGAACGCCGTCTTCGAGTTCGTCGACGGAGCGCACGTCGCTGAAATCGAGCACATGACGCGGCAAGTTAAGCAGCAAATCTTCAACCGTGTGAAGATTCAGATTGGCCAGCAGCCGAGCCCGCTCCGGACCGACACCGCGCACAAACTGAACGGCTGTTTCTAACGTGGCGCTACTCATTGCGATTTGCGTGCATTGATTCTGTGACGAGCAATATGTGATGGAGATGGATACGCATTAACGAGGATTTGACACCTCGGTTGTGATGGAATGTGACGTAAAAAATAACGGACATACCATGCCCATTGGAGCGTTTTAGGACGACCGCTATCGGGCCTTCGATGGCCGCGGAGCCGGCGGTTGCGTCCAGTCCCATTGTGATCGATAGCGAATATCGAGATGCGGTGTATCAACTCTCGCTCCAGCATCCAGTCTCGACTGCATCGCGGCATGTAGCACTCCAGTCGTCAGCAGCGTTCGCTCGGCGGGCCAGGTGGGCTTGCCGCTGTTGACCATCGTCTCGATTCCCTTCAGCAAGTACGCAAAATGCGAGTAAGGCCGCTCGTTTTGAACCGCGAACTGCGTCGCTGCGATCCTCTCTTTTTCTTGGTAACGCCATGATACAAGGAATTCGACAACCGCGCCGCCCAACAAGATCACCGAACCCCGCGTCCCGTCTCGAAATTCGATGATGAACGCCGCCGGTTCGGCGACGCTCTTTCTGAGTGAATCGTCCAATTTGATCGGAGTGCTCGCGTGTGCGAGGGCCGCTGCCAGCAGCTCTCGGTCGTAAACCCCATTTTCGCCGGCTTCCCAGACCTCATCACCCATCAGACACCGAACCGACTTGACACCAGTCTCGCCACCGGCTCGTCGTTCGACAAGACACTGCATCGCTTCGAGCGCATGAAATCCGTACGACTCGATCCCGCCGAATCCGACCGAGACAATTTCCCGTAATTTGGCGTCCCGCTCGACGTCGGCGGCTGGCAGACGCCGATACGATGGCAACGACGAACCCGCCATGAACGGAATTTCTTTCCGCTGAGTCGCTTCGTACATCCACTCCGCATCGGTCCAATTGTCGGAGAGGTGTTTGTCGGAAAAGACGGGCACGACCCGCTTGCTACTTTCGAAAACGCGTAAAACGTCCTGGAACAAACGCCGCTTGGGGTACTCGACCTGATCGGTTGCCGATCGCGGATAACTTCCATGCTCGCAAACCAGCAGCACGCCGTCGACCGCCAATTCACCGGTACCGAGTGTCAGCGCACCTTCCACCGTATCGTAGACAGGAACGCTGTGCTTTTCCGCTAGGGGGCGGCCAATGTCGTTTCCAGGCAGCTGGTCGATGTAAATTGAAGCGAGATCGACGCTCGGCTTCGGCGGGCGGCCGTTGATGTCGTATCCTTCAAGGATTCGGCTCACAATCACGTCGGCATGGGTATTGTGGCGGTATAACGTCACAACAGCCGCTACCTTTTTTCGAGCCGTCGGTGGTGCCGTTCTCGCCTTTTCGTCGGCCGTCGCGCGACCGAACGAGCCGGCGGTGGCTAACAGGATCGAGATCAACACGAATACGATTTTCAAACGCATGGCGATTTCCCGCGGTGTGCTGACGATAGACGACGCTGCACGACCCAACGCGTCTGGATGTCTGATTCTGCTGAGACATTCTCATTGTCCACACCGACTCAGCACGTTCAAGGCGCCCCGCGACGATGGGAGGCATCGACGTGAAACGAATCTGGCGCGGTTCTAGAAGCCGTCCCAAAAACCGGTTGTGGTGGAATTTGACCCTACAAATCAACGGCACACGTTACCCATCAGAGGGTTTTGGGACCACTACTCATGGAAACGTCGCGAATTCGCAAGAGCGTCCGCCGTCTCTGCTGCCGAAGCATACGCCGGGCGGTTACGACCGTTGACACGGTGAAAGGGGAATCATAAAGTGCGGTTGACCCTTGATGCCCACAGATCGTCGGCCATCCGGCGACGTGGATCGACGTCAATCGAGCAAACGACGTTCACCCGCCCATGTCCCCGTAGCTCAATTGGATAGAGCGCCGGCCTCCGAAGCCGGAGGTTAGTGGTTCGAGTCCACTCGGGGATACTCATTTCGACGTCGCCTCCAGACAATCGGATAGGTGGCATTGGCGCCACTCTCTGCGACGTCAGATGCTCGATATCGGCGCCATATTCGGCCCGCTCGTTATCCATGCCATCCGCTCGCCAAGGAATTGTTCAGTGCCTGTTGTCGAGCGCCGGTGGCATGCGATGTGCATTGTTATAATCGTGCAGTCGCAAGGGGCTCAGGGGAGGCCGAATGTTGTCTTAAGGCAACATTTGGGCCTCCGACTGCTGCAAATCGGCAACATTTCTGTTGGTTTTAGGCTAATGCTTACACGACGACATCAACATTTTCAGAATCTGGCGATTCGAAGCCTTGGAGCGGGCGTTATTGTGGCGATGTTCCTGGTGTTCGAAGCATCGAACGTGCGCGCCGCGAACTGGATGTTTCGTCCGTCGTTCTACAGTCACGCTCCGGTGCCGGGTCTGTTGGAGCAATACCCGAGACCCAAGAGCCGATCCGCCTATCGCCGCGCGTACGTAGGCCGCGGTTTCGGATTCTCTGTTCGGAGCGGATACCGGATCAATCGATCGTTCTTGCGAAGCGGCAACAGCACCGATACGACGATCTATCACGAAGGCTGGCAAGAACTCGGCCCGTGACTCTTCGGCGATCCCAGGTTCGAACGGCATGTTCGAATCGAACCGGCTGACGAAACCGATCGCTTGGTGCTGCGATCAGTTCGCAACGGGTGCCGCTACGTTGCTACGGGGGGACAAAGTGAAGCGGCGCCTTAAAACCTCTGTTCCCGCCTTTTTGAGCACAACCGAGTATTCGCCGGGCTCAAGTGCCTCGATGAGATTGAAATAGTAGTTGGCGCGGAGCACGTCACGCGGAACGATCAGCCCGACCGTGTCGATGATGCGTTCGCTCGACGTGACCAAGCTGCATTCGAGCCACAGGTCTTCGTGAGCCGGATTCAGGTTCGATTGGGCGATTAATCTTTCTCCGTGCTGGAATCGCGTCCTGCGAAACGCCAACGCGTCGCCGATTAAGGTCGTACCGATCTGTAGCGGACCGAACTTGTCAACATCGCGTAACGGCTCCGCCCGGGCCAGCAGCACCTGTTCGACGTAGTCAGAATCGAGCTTCTTGAGTGCAAACTGACCTTCGGGGCGACGCGTCCCGTAGGGGTCCATCCAAAGCTCGAATTGAACGCCGACAAATGCAACGGCAGCGATGGCGACGACCAGACAAACGGGGGCTGGAAGGCCGAGCGCACCAGAAGACGTCGAAACAACTGCAGGCGATGTCGTGGAACCGGCCCGTCTTCTGGAAAACCCCAGCTTGGCGCCCACGATTCTGCCGACGTTCGCGATGAACTTCGCGTCTTTTTCCTCGAAGAACGCAAAGTAGATCGCCATGTAAACGGCGGGAAAGATATACAGCCCGAGCATGAATGTCGTCATCAAATGAAAGACGACTCCGGCACCGAGCATCGCCGCGCGACCCCAGCCCTTCCAAGCCACGAAAATAAACGCGATTTCCCAGACTATGACGGAATAACAACTCGCTACGATAAACGATGGATACATCGACAACCACGTGCCGAAGGGATGCGCGTAGTTGTAATCGGTCATCATCCAGGCCTGCATCTGTTCTCCGGTGAAGTAGCCTGGCGTGTGAATCTTTGTGACGGCACCGCCGAGATAGATGCAGCCGATCAGGAATTGAATGAGCCGGCGGGGCCAGGCCGCGGCCGTCGGTCGCGCAAGCGCTGAACCATCGGAAACTGACTCACCCGAAGCGGTATTTAGCGCATGTCGTCGTCGACGGAGCCAAGCGTCGACCGACCAAATCGACCCGCAGTGCGAAAGGCTCAGAAGTAGCAACACGTGGGTGGCGATGACCGAGTATTTGGTCATCGTGCTGACCGCGTCGAGCGTATTGAAATACGCATACAGGACCGTCGCCCCAACCAGCGAGATGCGTGTACAAAACCCGAGCGAAGTCGTCACCAACAACAGCACAAGCACACTAAACAGAGCGACGGCCAGCGTTCCGGAAACGATGGGAAATAGCGCGGCCTGACCGTACAAATTCCACAACGGAGCCGGCGCACCATCGATCGAAAACAGCTCCCGCGCGTGATACCAGCGAGGGATCACCGCGCC